>Ga0208941_1000640_pt1 | contig 8405 bp, 10 predicted proteins | sample AOAMet2_C27A4_35_2_FD_188080 | JGI IMG/M metagenome (GOLD analysis project Ga0208941, IMG submission 188080) | Ammonia-oxidizing marine microbial communities from Monterey Bay, California, USA - C0912_C27A4_35 (SPAdes) | ecosystem: Environmental > Aquatic > Marine > Intertidal zone | place... | reverse complement strand
AAATAATGTAGAAATAGACATGGCTTTAGTAGATGCTTGGGTAGACCCTAACGCATACAAGCAACAAAGAGAAGCAGAATATCCTCCTCATGCAGATTACCTAGATGGTATTGTAAAAGGTGATAATGTACAAGTACAAAAATATATAGATGATTGTTTAGCAGTAAAAGCTAAATACCCAAAGGGAGATGAATAATGTCTAACATAGTATTAACAGGCGATACTTCTGGAGCTATTACAGTTGCAGCACCAGCAGTAGCAGGAACTAATACACTAACATTACCTGCTGAAACAGGGACAGTTGCATTAAACACAACTGGAAGTATATTACAAATGGTGATGGTTTCTCCAGACCCAGGGATGGTAACAACAACCAATACAGCTTGGGGAGAAACATCTAGTGCATTAAGATTAGCAATTACTCCTAAAAGTGCATCTAGCACTTTAGTCCTTACAGTATCATTTATGTTTGGTGGTGGTAATACTTCTCAAATATCTTATTTTAAATTTTATGATATAACAAATGCTGCTGATGTTAATTTAGGTTCAGCAGGAAGCACTAGAACTCCTTGTCATGGTGGAGCAAGACAAGTAGATACAGACGATAACGATACTGATTCAATTTCAATGACAACCACTGTATCAGCAGGTTCAACAACAGCTAGAACTTATGGAATGTACAATAGAAAAGAGGGTACAGATGCTGCATATTACTTTGGTAATTTTAATGATTCTTCTGCTTTAGGGTATGCAAGACCAACTTACACTATTATGGAGGTAGCATCATAATGGCTTATAATTTAAATGATAAAACACTCCGTGTTGGACAAGCCTTTTCAATTGGTGGAAATAACTACCCTAAAAATTGGTTGCAGTTATCAACACAAGAAGATAGAGATGCACTAGGTATTACATGGGAAGACGAACCTGTACGAGCTGATGACAGATACTATTGGAATGGTGAATTAGATAACCCTAAAGCAATGGAAGATGTAGACGCATTAGATGAAGATGGTGTTGCAATTATGGACACAAATACAGGAGAGCAATTAGTAACACATGGTTTAAAATACCAAATGACACAGCAAGTAAATCAATCAGCAGGTTCTATACTTGCACAAACTGATTGGTATGTAATTAGAAAAACAGAAAGAGATGTCGCTATCCCTAAAGATGTTGTTGCTAAAAGAACTCATGTAGTTGCTGAATCAGATAGATTAGAAACTGCTATTGCAGGTGCTAAAAATGTAGAAGCATTAATTACAGTAATGAATGAACAGAACTGGGAGAATGAATAATGGCATTATCAATTAACGGAAACGGAACATTAAGTGGGGAAAATATAACTAACTCACTTAACCTACAAGTCAATGGTCAAGGCTTTTCTCCTACACTTACACTGACTGATGCTGCTACTATTAATTGGGATACAGACTCTGGACAGGTAGCAAAGGTTACATTAGCTGGAAACAGAACTGTAGCTGCACCAACCAATTTAGAAGATGGTGCTTTCTATAGCATACAAGTAACTCAAGATGGCACAGGATCAAGAACTTTAGCATGGAATGCTATATTCAAATGGAATGCAGCAACTGCTCCTACTTTATCTACAGCAGCTAATGCAGTTGACTTTTTTAACTTTAGGTCTGATGGGACAAATCTATACGAGCAAGGTCAAACTCTAGGAGTTTCATAATGTCTCTATTAGTCGGAGCAGCAGCTAACAGTGCTACTAGTGGTTATAAAATAGACAACAGCTTACGCTTTCGTTCATCTGCTTCTGCTTATTTAAATAGAACTCCTGGTAGTGCAGGTAATCGTAAAACATGGACATGGAGCTGTTGGGTTAAGCGTGGGAAACTAGGCGTTACACAAGGAATAATGGGTTCTGCACAAGGTACCTCTACTTCCTATTTTGATACTGTTTACTTTGACACAAATGACAAGTTATATTGTCGTTTTAGAATTCCAGGTTCTGGTGACAAGATGTATAGAGTAACAACACAAACATTTAGAGACACATCTGCTTGGTATCATCTTGTTTTTCAATATGATACAGATGGCAAAACAGCTTCACCAGATAACTTTAAAATGTATGTAAACAATGAGTTAATTACATCTTATGCGACCACCTACGGGACACTTACAACTGACTGGGAATCATTCTGGAATGGGTTGTACACACAAGTAATGGGTAGAAGAAGTTATACTCCAGCTGGTACTTATCTTGATGGCTACATGGCAGAGGTAAACTCTGTAGATGGACAAGCATTATTACCATCAGACTTTGGTGAATATAATGAAGATAATGGTGTATGGCAACCTAAAAAATACACAGGCACATATGGCACTAACGGATTTTATTTAAAGTTTGATGATAATACATCTACTACTACATTAGGAGAAGATTCTTCAGGTAATGGTAATGACTTTACATTAACTAACATGGCTACAACAGACCAAGTACTAGATAGTCCTACTGAGAACTATTGTACATTAAATCCTTTAGACTTTCAAAGAGCAGGTTGTACTTACTCTGAAGGTAATTTAAAGGCAGCTTGGGCATCAGACACAGGATTAAATACAGGAACAATAAATATTCCAAAAACTGGGAAATGGTATTGGGAAGTAGTAATGCCTACTGGTCAATCATATCAATACCTTTCTTTTGGAATAGTAGGAGATAAAGAAAATGTTAATACAAATGCCTATTTGGGTAGTGTAACTACAGGTTATGGTATCTATGCTGTTAATGGAACGAAACTTGTTGCAGGAGTAGCCTCTACTTATATGGCTGCAGTAGCTCAAGGTACAGTTATGACTATTGCTTATGATGCTGATTCAGGTTCTTTATATATAGGTGCAGGAGGTTCTTGGGCTAATGGTAGTGGTGCTACTAACCAAGCTTTTGGAACTGCTACTGCTGTAGTTACAGGACTTACTGAAGAACAATCAGTTGCCTTTGCTTTTAATACAGGAAATTATGTAGCTAACTTTGGACAGAAACCTTTTACTTACACACCACCTACAGGATACTTAGAATTAAAGAACTCTAATCTACCTGACTCTGCTATTGAAGATGGTACTACTAATTTTAATACTGTTCTTTATACAGGTACTGGAGCAATTCGCAGTGTTACAGGTGTTGGGTTTCAACCAGATTTTGTTTGGGGTAAAGCTAGAAGTGTAGCTTATTCCTCTAACTTGTATGATAGTGTTAGAGGTGCAACTAAATATATGTACTCTAATGCTACTTCTTCAGAAGTAACTGAAGCTGACTCATTAACATCATTTGATTCTGATGGTTTTTCTACAGGTGCTAATGCAGGTGCAGGTATTAACTACTCTGGCGTTTCATATGTAGCTTGGAATTGGAAGGCAAATGGTACAGGAGCAACTAATGAAGATGGGTCAATAACCTCTACAGTATCAGCTAATACAACAGCAGGGTTTAGTATTGCAACATGGTCATCCCCTGTATCTAATGGCAGCACAATCGGACATGGTTTGTCATCTACTCCAGAACTATTGATATTAAAAAGCCGTGCATCTACTAGTGCGTGGGGTATATTTGCACCTACTATTCTTGGTAATAAGTATTTATATTTTACTAGTTCAGCTGGTAATACTAACTCAAGTTATACACCAGGTCTATCAAACACATTAATGACTGTGCCATATTATACTTATTATTTTGGTGGACCAGCTAATAGTGGTACTAATCTCTGTTACGCATTTCATTCAGTAGAAGGCTACAGTAAGATTGGTAGCTACATAGGTAATGGTAATGCTAATGGTCGGTTTGTATACACAGGGTTTAAACCTAAAATGGTTATAATTAAAAGTTATACTGGTGGTTTTGATTGGGTAATTCTTGATACTGAAAGAAATCCAGAAAATTTAGTGCATGATGTTTTATATCCTAGCCTTGCTAATGCAGAAGCAGATGCAACTACTTATGCTTCTTTTGATGCTGTAGCTAACGGATTTAAATTACGCAACACTCATCAATATACAAACTATAATAACTATAATTACTTATACATGGCATTTGCCGAGAACCCTTTTAAAAACTCAACAGCGAGATAGGATAAATAATGTTTGGAATAAGTGCATTTTCAGAGTCTCCATATAGTTCTTTAGCAGGTAAAACATTAATTGGTTCTGGATCTATAAGTGCAACTGCAACACTAACAACAGATGGATTTAGAATAAGACTTGGTGATGCAAGTGTTAATGGTCAAGCGACTGTTAGTGTAGAAGCATCTAGCTCCACTGTTACAGGAAATGCTAGTATTAGTGGAATAGCAAACTTACAAGCAATAGGTGGCTTTATAGTAGATTCAAGTGGTAGTATAAATGGTTTCGCTACTTTAACTGCTGATGCAAATGCAATATTGGCTGGTAATGCTTCAATATCTGCAACAGCAACAGTAATAGCTGATGGACATATTCAAGGAAATAATTGGACAGTAGTTCCAGTAACTTTAAACACATGGAAAAGGATAGGATAATATGAGTCGTGATAAAATATCAGAATGGTCGCCAACAGCAGGTTCTAATACTGATGTAGGTGGAATTAATATTAACGAGGGTTGCCCTCCTGCTACCATTAACAATGCCATAAGAGAAATAATGTCTCAAGTAAAAGATTTTTCTACAGGTTATGATAATGATGATTTAGTGGTTGGGGGTAATTTTACAGTAGATGGCACAACAACTTTAACAGGAGTTCCTACTGGACCAACAGCAGTTGCTGGGACAAACACAACTCAATTAGCTACCACAGCTTTTGTTGAAACAAAAGTAGGTACTGTAGGCACAATGTGTGCTCAAAATTCTAATGCAGTTAATATTACTGGTGGTACTATTGCTGGTACAACTATAAATTCTATTACTGTAGGAACAAACGCATCAGGAACAAAAACTGTTTCCACATCTAATCCTACAGGTGGTTCTGATGGTGATATTTGGTACAAGGTAGATTAAATGACTATCTATGTAAATGATAGCGGTTCAAATAAAGAAGTAAAAGAAGTGCTTATTAAAGATGGTGGTGTTTGGAAACAAGCATCTGAAGTTTATGTAAAAGAATCTGGTGCTTGGGAATTGGTGCATGGTGTTACTTATATTACTTTGTCAGGTGATGCTGATGGATTAATAAAGAATTTTAATTTAGCTACTTATTTAAGTCTTTCTTTTCCTACTATTGCACAAATAACTGTTGCTAGTGGAACGCATTTTGTATCTACAAGCAATACAGTCCCTGCGTTTGATGTGGGGTCTCTTGTTATTGGTAGCTCTGTAAGACTTACACTCCCTACAGATTCTAGTATTACTGGTAGGGGTGGCAATGGTGGACCAGGTGCTGAAAGTCAAGGTGGTCAATCAGTAGCAGGTGATTTTGGTGGCACAGGACTATACACAAGATTTCCATTAACTTTAACTAATAACTCAATTATTGGTGGTGGTGGTGGTGGTGGAGGAGGAGGTGGAGGTCAAAGAACATACTATGCTGCTGGGTCTGGTGGCGGTGGAGCAGGTGGCTACCATGAAGCAGGTTCTTCAGGAAGCATATTATCTTCAAATGGGTCAACAACTTTAAGTCCAGGATTAAGTGTAGCTATACCAGCAGGTGTTGGTGGAATTGGAGCTGGTCCAAGAGCAGAAAGGAACAATTCAGTAAGAGCTAGTGATGGGACTAGAACAACTGGTGGAGCTGGGTCTTGTGATGCTTTTGATGGCACAAGATGTGGTGGAGCTGGTGGCAATTTAGGTGTTAATGGTTCAAGTGGAGTTACAGCAGGTGGCACAGCAGGTAACGCTATAGATGGACATTCTTATATTACCTATGTTACAGCAGGAACAATATCAGGAGGTCAAGTAAACTAATGCCTACTAAACGAGTACAATTTACAGATTGGAATCCAGATCAACCAGACAATGCAGGAAGTCTTAATGATGCAAAAAATGTAATACCTGTATCTATTGGGTATCAACCTTTTCCTAATGCAGAGGATTTTAGTGAAGCAGCAACAGAAAATATTAATTCTATTTTTGTAGCAAAATTTGATACAGAAGTTGTTTTGTTTGCAGGTGGTGCAACTAAACTTTTTAAATTTAATTCAGCTACAGAAGCGTTAGAAGATAAATCTAAATCAGGTGGTTATACAAGTACATTTGCTTGGGTCTTTACTCAATTCGGAAAAACAGTTCTTGCTGTAAATGGGACAGCACCTATTCAATATTGGACAATAGGAACTTCAACAGCATGGGCAGATGTAGCAACATCTCCTACAGCTAAACTTATTACTGTAGTGAGAGATTTTGTAGTAACAGGTAGTGTAGCTACAGGAGCGTTAGGTCGCTCTACAGTAAGGTGGTCAGATATTAATGATGAGACTGATTGGACAGCAGGAGCTACATCACAGTCAGATTTACAAGTAATTGCAGATGGTGGTAATGTTGTTGCACTTACTGGTGGTGAGTTTGGATTAGTTTTTTTAGAAAAATCAATTTCAAGAATGTCTTATGTAGGAAGTCCTTTATTTTTTCAATTTGATAATATTTCAAGAGGATTAGGTTGTTTATCAGGTAATTCTGTTTGCCAATACAATCAAGTTTCATTCTTTTTAAGTGATGATGGATTTTATAAATGTGATGGCAACCAAGTTCAGTCTATTGGTAATGAAAAAATAGACAGATGGTTTTTTTCAGATGTAGATTTAAGTTTATTAGGAAATATGACAGCATCTATAAACCCAGCATTAAATATTGCTATATGGAATTATGCTAATGTTGGTGGTGGCAGAAGTATGCTAGTTTATAACTGGACATTAGATAAATGGTCAAGAGTTGAAACAACAGCAACTGTTTTGGGAAACATTGCAACATTAGGAACTACTTTAGAAGGTTTAGGCACTCTAGGTTACACTGATATAGATGTATTACCTGCATCATTAGATGCAAGATTATGGGTAGGTGGTAAATTTTTATTTGCTGGAGCAAGAGACACTAAAATAATTAGTTTTACAGGTTCTACTTATAACAGTGAATTAGTAACAACTGATTTAGAAAATGGATATAACTCTGTAATTAATTTATTAAGACCACAAATAGATAATGGTAGTGCAGATGTATCAGTAGCAAGTCGGAAAGAATTAGATGATTCTATTATATTTGGACCAACAGTATCTACAACATCAGAAGGTAGAGCCAATGTACGAACTGGTGGAAGATACCATAGAGTATCTGTTAAACCTACAGGGTCATGGGAAAACGCTATGGCAGTAGATGTAGACTTTAAGCCACAAGGTAATAGATAATGCCTAGAATGTATCGTACACTTCCCTATCAAGGCGGTGAACCTAGAGATGTAGCAGAAGTAGTTAATAACGCTATGAATGGCAAGACGAATAACAGTGGTACTTTTACTTTAGCGACATCATCTACAGAAACTACAGTCAGTAATGAAAGAGTAGGTTTTGATTCAGTCATCGTATTGTCATCAAGAACTGCAAATGCAGCAGCAGAATCAGATCATACATTTGTTAAAACAAAAGCCAAAGGTAGCTTTGTTGTAGGGCATAGAAATACATCTCATACTGATGTAACATATGATTATATAATCGTTGGATAAATTCTATGAAATTGTATGTAGTACCTACAAACCAAGTGCAAAGATTTTGGTATCTTGCTGAACCAATATTAAATAGAGCTTTAGAAAAAGGTGATGGCGAATTTTGCAGCGACACACTTAAACTTACAGTAGCACAAGGACAACAACAACTTCTTTTACTTATGAAAGATGATGTTTGCTATTGTGCATTGACTGTGCAATGGGTTATGTACCCACATGATAGAGTTTGTTACATAACTTATATTGGTACAAAAAAAGAAGGTGGCATGGTAACAAAAAAAGGGTTTGAACAATTTAAAACTTGGGTCAAACAAAATGGTGGCACAGCAATACAAGGATCTACTAAATATGACAGTATAGCTAGGTTATGGAACAGGTTATATGGTTACGAAACAAAATATCAATTAATGGAGTTGAAAATAGAATGATTAAGTTAAAAATATGGTTATATAACTGGTTAGCTAAAGATTTAGGTAAGTTAGGTAGAGAGGGTGATACCGAACTTGCTCATGTTAATACATGGGAAGCTAATTTATTAAAAGCACATGGTGGTTCAGGCACAATTAATCCTGTAACTGGATTGCGTGAATATAAAGGTGGTGGTGGTGGTCAAACTACTCAAACTACTCAAAATATTGACCCTGCTATCTTGCCATACATAACCTATGGTTTAGATGAAGCAAAAAATTTATATGGAGCTGATTCTCCAGAATATTATCCTGATGCAACTTATGTTCCAGCATCAGGAGCAACAACAGAAGCATTA
>Ga0208941_1000638_pt1 | contig 8418 bp, 9 predicted proteins | sample AOAMet2_C27A4_35_2_FD_188080 | JGI IMG/M metagenome (GOLD analysis project Ga0208941, IMG submission 188080) | Ammonia-oxidizing marine microbial communities from Monterey Bay, California, USA - C0912_C27A4_35 (SPAdes) | ecosystem: Environmental > Aquatic > Marine > Intertidal zone | place... | reverse complement strand
CTTATGATAATCATGGTCATTAATGCCATGATTAATGGCGACTTTGTAAGAGGTTTAAGTTTCTTGTTTTCACCTAATTTTTCCGACGTTGATGCAACAACTTTTTTGAGAGCTATGGGACAAGCATTTTTTAGCTTAAGTCTCGGTATGGGCTCAATAATGTGCTATGGATCTTACATGCCAAAGGAAGAAAATATTTTTAAAACATCTCTTACTGTTGCCGGCCTAGATACACTGATTGCCATCTTGGCAGGCCTAGCTATTTTCCCAATTATTTTTGCTTACGGCATGGAGCCAGAAGCTGGACCAGGTCTTGTATTTATAAGTCTATTATCAGTGTTTGTAGATATGCCATTTGGCAATATTTTAGGACCAGCATTTTTTACTTTACTATCTATTGCAGCTCTAAGTAGCGCGATCTCGTTGCTTGAACCAAGTGTCGCTTATTTTGAAGAAGAAAAAATTACATCACGTTTTTCTGCAGCCATGATCCTAGGATTGTTGGCATGGTTTATTGGTTTAGGAAGTGTATTAAGCTTTAATGAGTGGTCTGATAAAGCTTTTATTGGAGATTTAAACTTTCTTGATTCAGTAGATTATCTTGCAAACCAATTTCTGATGCCAATAGGCGGAATGATGGTAGCAATATTTGCAGGCTGGTTCCTAAAACCAGATCTTGCCTTGGATGAATTTTCTGGCATTCAATTAAAAGTTTTCAATACTTGGAGATTTTTTATTCGATTTATTTCTCCAACATTGGTTGCAGCAGTATTTATATATCAGTTGACTTCATAAAATATGTCTCAGAATTTTGAGCGCTCCCAGAAATTTTTTGCTGAACCTGAATCTATCCTTGAGTTAATTAATAACTTTGAGGTTTATAAAACATTTTTACCTGGATGCCTTGAATCAAAGAGATTGTTATCTAGCTCTGAAACAGAGGTTAGAGGATTACTTGTATTTGGACTGCTCAATAAAACCTATGAATTTGAATCTATCAATCAAACAGACGGGTACGAGGTTCAAATCAAACAGATCAAGGGTCCTTTTACGCAGTTTTCTGCTTCATGGTCTCTTTCTGTGTGCAAGCAAGGGATCACGAAAGTTCACTTCTGTGCAAGTTTCAAACTACCATTTTTCTTAAAAATTTTTGCAAGACAAAGTACCATTGATACGATGGGTGATAAATTTTTAAATGCCTTTGCAGGACAGCTATCTAAATGAAGATTTACTTTTCATTTCAAGGCTTGCAGGGATTAGCATTTAAAGAATTAGATGTTTCTGAGAGCATAACGGCACAAGAGGTGCTTGAGCTCCCTAAGATAAAAGCGCTTTTAGATCACGCAACCTTTGACTTTAAAATTGGAGTTAATAGCGTAGCACTTGATGGAAAATATAAGGCATTGCCGCAAAATTATAGGATGTCAGATGGAGAAAGGCTCGAGGTTTATAAGCCTTTAAGTCAAGATCCGAAAGAGAGAAGAAAAGCTAAAGCTGACCAGCAATAATCTTAGTTTGCTTCTGGGTTAGTTTCTTCTATGACCCAGCTATCAAGTTTATTTTGCTTATCAAATACTAGAAATAGTTTTTTTTCTAGAATTACCATGTCTCCAACCTTTACAGAGTAAAAATAATCCCATCTTTGTTGGTGAATTGGACTTTTTAATAGGGGGGTCCCCAGAAGATATTGAACTTGGTCTTTTGATAGGCCTTGAGTAAGCTGCTCCACATCCTTATCCTCTATGATATTTCCTTGAAGCACTGGTACTTTGTAGGGTGAAAAAGTTGAGCATCCAAATCCCGCTGAAATCAGGAGAAAAGTGACGAAAAAAGTTTTGGTTAATTGCTTCATGAGATGATTTGATTATACTTTGAGAGAGAATACAAGGAAAAGTTCATGAGTAAAGAAAATACTGAATTAAAAAAAGCTGGTTTAAAGGCAACGCTTCCAAGAATTAGGATTCTAGAGGCCCTTGAATCCAGCGAGAACCGTCATTTAAGCGCTGAAGAAATATATAAGCAGCTTATTGCTTCTGGTGAGGACGTCGGCCTCGCGACTATTTATCGAGTTTTAACGCAATTTGAATCAGCGGGCATAGTTATGCGACATAACTTTGAAGAAGGTCATGCTGTCTATGAAATTACTCCTGATGACCATCATGACCATATGGTGTGTTTAGAATCTGGCAAGGTAATTGAATTTCATGATGAGCTGATTGAAAAGCGTCAGGAAGAAATTGCAAAAGAAATGGGCTATGAGATCGTGGATCACAGCATGGTTCTTTACGTCAAACCAATTAAATAATTTCGTATAACCCCTTGAACTAGCTCTTATTCATCCCAATATATTTGTTATTGGAATAAATGATGGCTAAAAAAAATAAAACTAAAGATAAATCCGCTCTAGAGAATGATGTTCTAGTGGAAGATATGGTGGAAGAATCTGAGGTCGAAGACCCTGAAGACCTTGAGGAAGTAAATACGGAAGATGAGCCTGAAGAGGACGATGCTGATAAAAAAATTCATAATTTAGAAGAGGCTCTTTTAAGATCCAGGGCAGAGCTTGATAATGCCTTGAAGAGAAGTGTTGCAGATATTGAAAAAGCTCATAAATATGGTGTTGAGAGGCTGTTGAATGAGCTATTGCCGGTAGTAGATAATCTTGAGCATGCATTGAAGAATTTTTCTGGAGAATCATCGGCCGAAGATAAAGAGGGTGTTGAGTTGACACTAAAATCATTTGAGTCAGCACTTGATAAATTTGGTATTAGACCCATCTATCCAATTAACGAACAATTTGATCCAGTTAAACACGAGGCTGTAATGACCTCACAGGATCCAGAGAAAGAAAACAATGAAATTGAAAATATATTTCAAAGAGGATGGGAGCTTCATGAGCGAGTCGTAAGACCAGCCAGAGTCTCCGTCATAAAAAATTAAAATATTAGGAAAAAAACATGTCAAAAATAATAGGAATAGATTTAGGTACAACAAATAGTTGTTTAGCAGTTGTTGAGGGTCAACAACCCAAGGTAATTGAAAATGCAGAAGGTGGAAGAACCACGCCATCAGTAATTGGCTATGCAGATGACAATGAAGTGTTAGTTGGAGCTCCAGCTAGACGTCAGTCAATAACCAATCCTGAAAAAACTTTGTATGCAATCAAAAGATTGATTGGTCGAAGATTTGAGGATGATGTTGTGAAGAAAGATATGGATATGGTTCCCTATCAAATTATCAAAGCTGATAATGGAGATGCTTGGGTTCAAGTAGACGATAAGAAACTTGCCCCTCCCCAAATCTCTGCTGAAATTCTCAAGAAATTAAAAAAGACTGCCGAAGAGTATTTAGGGCATGAAGTAACAGAAGCTGTTATTACTGTGCCGGCATACTTTAATGATTCCCAGAGGCAGGCAACGAAGGACGCCGGTAAAATTGCTGGGCTGGAAGTAAAAAGAATCATCAATGAACCTACTGCTGCAGCCTTGGCCTATGGTCTTGATAAGCACACGGGCGATTCTGTGGTTGCTGTTTATGACCTAGGTGGTGGAACTTTTGATATTTCTATTATTGAAATCTCAGAAGTCGATGGAGAACATCAATTTGAAGTGCTTGCCACCAATGGAGATACTTTTTTGGGAGGAGAGGACTTTGATCTTAAATTAATAGATTACTTTGTTGAAGAGTTTAAAAATGAATCAGGATTCGACTTAAAAAGTGATCCTATGGCCCTTCAAAGATTAAAAGAAGCAGCAGAAAAAGCAAAAATTGAATTATCTTCTTCTGATCAAACTGAAATAAATTTGCCATACATAACAGCAGATAGTTCTGGCCCAAAACATTTTGTTCATAAGATCACAAGAGCGAAACTTGAATCTCTTGTTGAGGATCTTGTGGAAAAAACTCTAGCACCATTAAAGCTAGCACTTGAAGATGCTAAATTATCAATCAATGATATCAATGAGATTTTATTGGTTGGTGGTCAGACTAGAATGCCGATGGTGCAGCAAAAAGTTAAGGACTTTTTTGGTAAGGAGCCACGAAAAGACTTAAATCCTGATGAAGCGGTAGCAGTTGGTGCAGCAATTCAGGGGTCAGTGTTGTCTGGTGACACAAAAGATGTATTGCTTTTGGATGTTACGCCTCTTACCCTTGGCATAGAGACTCTAGGCGGAATTGCTACTCCATTGATTGAAAAGAATACTACGATACCAACTCAAAAATCACAGGTATTTTCAACAGCCGAAGACAATCAATCAGCAGTAACCGTTCACGTTATTCAGGGAGAAAGAAAACAAGCTGCTCAAAATAAATCATTGGGTCAATTTAATCTTGCAGATATTCCCCCAGCTGCAAGAGGAACACCGCAAATCGAAGTTTCTTTTGATCTAGATGCTAACGGCATACTCAATGTTGCAGCTAAAGATAAAAATACTGGTAAAGAGCAATCTATAGTCATTAAAGCCTCGAGTGGATTATCTGACGAAGACATTGAAAAAATGGTTCAAGATGCCGAAGCTAACGCTGAAGACGATAAGAAATTTGAGAGCCTAGTCCAAGCTAAAAATAATGCAGATATGCTTGTTCACGCAACAAGAAAAACAATTGAAGAATCTGGTGACAAGATCACTGATGATGAAAAAGCATCGGTTGAGTCTGCAACTGTTAAGTTGGAAGAAGCAATTAAACAAGATAGTCTTGAGTCCATTGAAACTGCCTCTAAAGAGCTAAATGATGTATTAACCCCATTAACTCAAAAATTATATCCACAAGATGAATCGGGATCAGATCAGGGAGCTTCTGAAGAAACAGTTGCCGATGAGAATACAGTTGATGCAGAATATGAAGAAGTAAATGAAGAAGAAGTAAAAGAAGAAAAGTAAGTTATGTCACAGAGAGACTATTATGAGGTCTTAGGGGTCTCTCAAACTGCTTCAGGGCCAGAATTAAAAAAAGCCTTTAAGAAATTAGCTATGAAATATCATCCTGATCGCAATCCGGATGACCCTCAGGCTGATAAAAAATTTAAAGAAGCTGCAGAAGCATATGAAGTCCTTTCAGATGCTGACAAAAAATCATCTTATGACCAGTTCGGGCATGCTGGTGTTCAAGGCATGGGCGGAGGCTCAGGCGCTGGCTTTCAAGATTTTAATGTAGGAGATATCTTTGGAGATATCTTTGGTGATGTGTTTGGTGGCAGAGGTTCTTCTAGGCGTTCTGCCAGAGGTCAAGACCTTCAATACAATCTAGATTTATCATTAAAGGAAGCTATCTTAGGCATCAAAAAAACTATCAAAATTCCTGTCAATAAATCCTGTGACGACTGCTCTGGATCTGGAGCGAAGCCTGGTTCGTCGCCTATTCCATGCGGTCAATGCAATGGAATCGGACAGGTAAGAATGCAGCAAGGTTTCTTTTCTGTGCAACAACCATGCAATGCGTGTCGAGGTGAGGGTCAGATTATTAAAGATCATTGTGGTACTTGCAGGGGTGCAGGGGTTATCGAGGAAACTAAATCTTTATCTGTTAGTATTCCCGCAGGAGTAGATAACGGTGACAAGGTGAGATTGTCTGGTGAGGGAAGCGCAGCCAGAGGAGGCCCAGCAGGAGATCTTTATGTTGCGATTCAGGTTATAGCAAATGATATTTTTGAGCGAGATGGGCGCGATTTGTATTTTGAGGCACCCATCCCTTTTGATATTGCTATTCTTGGAGGCTCAATTAATATCCCTGGATTAGAATCCAAAATTTCATTAAAAGTACCTGCCTATACACAAACAGGCAAAATTTTTAGAATCAAAGGGAAAGGAGCATCCTCAGTAAGAGATTCGAGAAGGGGAGATTTAATGTGTCGAGTTGTAGTGGAAACCCCTGTTAATTTATCTAATGCCCAATTGAAAACTTTTAAAGAATTTGCTGAATCCATAGAATCAGAAAAGCATCACCCGATTAAAGAATCTTTCAATCAATCTGCTGACAAGTTTCACAAAGAATAAAAATTGCATATTCTCTTAAATGGATACAACGGCAATATGGGCCAATCTATCAGGCATCTATCAGATGAATTCCCTGAGATTACAGTTCAAGATTTTAAAGTAGAAAAAATAAATATTGCAACTCAATCTCTTGTAATAGATTTTTCTTCCCCCGATTATTTATCTGAAATTTTACATACTTGCGTTGATCAAAAATTGCCCCTGGTCATAGGGACGACAGGCTTAAATTCAAATCACCATGAATTGATCGGCAAGGCAAAAAAAACTATTCCAATTTTAATGGGATCGAATATGTCTGTTGGTATCGCAACACTTAAAAAATCTATTACAAATTTTTTGATGTCTTCACAAAAGTCATTCTCTTGCAATCTTATTGAAATCCATCATACCCAAAAAGTTGATGCTCCCTCAGGAACAGCCATTGAGATAATGAAATTTCTTGAAGAGTTGCCTGGTGATAAAATTCAAATGCCTATAACTGTTAATTCTCATAGGATTGGCAGGGCTTTTGGAACCCACAGAGTAGAATTTTATAACTCCAGAGAAACTATTTCTTTTCAACATATTGCTCATTCAAGGGATATTTTTGCTTCTGGTGCCATAGCTGCTGCTCAATGGATTATTTCAAATCCACCTGGACTTTACAGCTTTAATGATTACTTGAACAAAAAACTTTGATCTCAAGCAAATTTTCTATAGAATACACAGACTTTAAATCCCGAAAGCGCTATTGAGATTATTGTTGGGGTGCTCCATTGGAGTCAACTATATGAAGCGCTGGAGTATTAACCCCGGAGGAAATTGTGAGCATTGTTTCAATTAAAGACCTGTTAAACGCAGGCGTTCATTTCGGTCATCAACAAAGATTTTGGAACCCTAAGATGGAATCTTATATTTTTGATACTAGAAAAAAAATTAGCATTATCGATCTTGAGATCACTAAAGAGTGTCTTAACGCTGCATCTTCAAAAGCAGAAGAAATTTGCTCCAAAGGCAATAGAGTTCTTTTTGTAGGCACAAAAAGATCAGCATCCAAAACAATTAAAGAGTCTGCTTCAGCACTTGGCTTGCCATATATAGATAAAAGATGGTTAGGCGGAACTCTTACTAACTGGAAAACGATTCGTGGTTCTATCAGACGCTTATTGGATATTGAAGAACTTCAATCATCAGGACGAATTAATAAACTTTCTAAAAAAGAAGCTGTTGATATTACTAAGGAATATGAAAAATTAGATGCAAGTGTTGGCGGCATTAAAGATATGAAAGGTCTGCCTGATGCATTATTTGTCATAGATGTTGCCCATGAAAAAATTGCAGTAACTGAAGCAAAGAAAATGGGAATCCCTATTATTGCTTTAGTTGATACTAATTCTAATCCAGATGGCATTGATCATATTATTCCTGGAAATGATGATGCAATCAGATCCATTAGATTAATTACTAAAGTTATAGCTGAAGCCTGTGCTAGAGGTTTAGCCACATCAACTGGCGGATTAAATCTTGCATCTGATGATGCGGAAACTCCAGAAGTAAAAATTAAAAAAGCTGCTGTAACGTCTGGAAAAGCTCTGAATCTTGTTGAAAAAGGAGAATTAAGTGAGCCAGAAGAAGATGTTCCAGCTGAGATAGCCTTAGAAGAGAGTGCTGTAGAGGCCTCAGAAGAAACTGTTGAAGAGGCTGTCGTTGAATCCGATACAGAGACTGAAGAAGCTGAAGCAGCGAAAGAAGTAAAAGAGGCAGAAGAAGGATCTGTAAATTTATCTGATGCTGAGGCAAAAGAATCTGAGGAAGATAAATGAGTATTTCTGCCAGCCAAGTTAAAGAATTAAGGGAGATGTCTGGAGTCGGAATGATGGAGTGTAAAAAGGCCTTAGTTGAAACTAATGGAGATTTACAACAGGCCTTAGATTTACTTAGAGCAAATAGTTCTTTAAAAGCTGAAAAAAAAGCTTCTAGAGTTGCTGCTGATGGAGCAGTTAAAGTTGCCGAGACATCAGCCTATGTTAGTTTGGTTGAAATTAACTCAGAGACAGATTTTGCTGCAAAAGATACTCAGTTTAAAGACTTTACAAGAGCTGTAGCTGATCACTTAGTGAGCTCTCAAATAGATTCCATTGAAGTTCTGAACGAAGCTTTTGATGCGCAGCGACAAACTCTTATTCAATCCATTGGAGAAAATATCCAATTGCGAAGACTTAGTACCCTTGAGACCTCAGATGGCGGCTGTATTGGTTCATATATTCACTCTGATGGAAGGCTAGCAGCGCTAGTTTCACTAAACGTTGATAATCAGGATTTAGCAAAGGATATTGCTATGCATGTTTCGGCCACAAACCCCAGTTGCTTAACCTCAGATGATATGGATCCAGAGTTATTGGCGCGTGAGAAAGCTATCTATATAGCCCAAGCAGAGGAGTCA
>Ga0208941_1000623_pt1 | contig 8693 bp, 10 predicted proteins | sample AOAMet2_C27A4_35_2_FD_188080 | JGI IMG/M metagenome (GOLD analysis project Ga0208941, IMG submission 188080) | Ammonia-oxidizing marine microbial communities from Monterey Bay, California, USA - C0912_C27A4_35 (SPAdes) | ecosystem: Environmental > Aquatic > Marine > Intertidal zone | place... | reverse complement strand
TACTAAATTTTTTTGGATCTTTTAAAAATTCTACAATTTCTTCTACTTCTTCTTTGGCTTCTTCTACTCCCGCAACATCATTAAACGTAACTTTTCCCTTAAGTTCATTCATCATTTTTGCTTTTGATTTCCCAAAGCCCATCGCACCACCTTTGCCACCTTGCATTTGTCTCATAAAGAAAATCCAAACAGCAATCAAAAGTAACATCGGGAACCAAGATAAAAGAACACCAAACAATGAAGGCATCTTTTCTTCCAGAGGCGCTGCAGAAATACTTACTCCTTTATCAGATAATTTTTCAATTAAATTTGGGTCATTGGGCGAGTATGTGGAAAATGAATTTCCATTAGAAAATACTCCTTTGATATTATTTCCCTGGATTTCAACTTTTAAAACCTCACCATTCTCTACTGAGGTTAAAAATTCAGAAAATATAATTTGATTTCCACCTCTAATATTTTGCTGTGGATTTTTGAACATATTATAAAGACCTATCGTTAAAAAGACGATGATGCCCCACATTGCAAGATTTTTTAAATTCATATGTATAAAATAAGAATTATTATGAGTTTAACAAGTGACAAAATATCATTAATTAACAGAAATATTTACTCTTTTGACAGTATTATTGTTCCATTAACTTTTTTAATCACACAACCACCTAAAGTAACCTTAAATGAAGGTTTTGAATTTATTAATTGAATAATTTTATCAATTTTTTTTCCTCGAACAGGATGATATTTTTTACCTATCATTTTAATTAATTCTACAAATGATCTAAACAAAACTTCATCTGATTGAAATAAAAAACTTTCTTTTAAAATCATTTTTTGTTTTTTTTCAAAAAAAGTTAAGTTTTCACTTAAATTTCTTTTCACATAAAATTTAATATTTTCATTAGCAATTTTTAGATTTTTAATTGTTAAAAAAAACTTATTTCTATCTAGACCTTCTGAACTTAATTGTGTTAAAAAATTTCTTATTTTAACTCTTTTATATTTGTCATCTTGATTTGTTGGATCTTCAACATATGATCCAAAAATATTTTTACTAATATAAATCAAATCTTTTTTATCAACATTTATTAAAGGTCTAACTAAATTGACTCCATCTTTTTCTGTTTTTTTATCAAGTGAAATTAATCCATTAAGGCCACTCCCTCTAAGAATTCTTATAAAAAAATTTTCAAATAAGTCGTCTAAATGATGACCGAGTAAAATATTTTTTATATTAAATTTTTTAGCTTTTCTGATTAATAACTCGTATCTTTTATCTCTCGCTAAAGATTGAATATTTTTTTTAGGTTTGGGACCGTTCCAAGTTAAGATTTCAAGACTTATTAAATACTTTTTTAAAATTTTTTGTACATATTTTGCCTCAGAAGTAGATTCCTTTCTTAACTTATGATCAACAATTAGATACTTTACATTCAAAGAATTTTTAATTGAAAATATTTTTGCTAAAAAAGATAAAGCAAGACTATCTGGACCTCCTGAAACAGCCACAATAAAGTCTTGATTTATGACTGAATCATTTTCAAATTTTTTATAAATTTGAAGAATTCGTTTATCTTTTAATTTGTTTAGTAAAAACTTATGAGTCTTCTTTGATACATTCAAACTTTTTGGACTCATATTTTGCTTTTTGAATTACTGATTGATTTGCTTTAGGATATTGTTTTTCAACACCATTAATCATTTTACAACCCTGATCTTTTTCTCCAATTTGTACCATTGATACACCAAGTTTTAATAGATTAATAGGAGCTTTGTTTCCTTTTGGATATTTTTGATAACCTTCTAAATAAGCAGATGCAGCATCAGTATAAAGTTGTCTTATTCTAAATGTTTCAGCATACCAATATTGAGCACTTCCAGCCAACTCATGTTCACCATTAGATAAAACGAATTCTCTAAAAGCTCTTTCAGCTGTACTGTAATCTCCGACTTTTAAAAAACTTGTGGCAAGTTCATACTGTTCCTTAGGAGTTAAATCTTGTGGTAATATTTTTTCTTCAGCCTGAAAAGTTTCAGTTACAACTGACCCAGTAGTATCTATAGATTGAATTTGTTGAGATGTTTCAGATGTTTCAGTGTCTTTATATGAAATAGATCCAAGATCTTGAGGTTGTGAGCTTCCTGGTAGCACTTCATTGGAATTTTTTTTTATTTTTGAAGATAATTTTTCAGTAATTTCTCCTGAACTAATCACTGTTTCTATATCTTGAAATCTTATTTGGTTATCTGCTTGAACTTTTGATAATCTGTTGGATAGTTTGTCTAACTTAAAATTAATTTCTTCAAATTTATTTGTTAATTCTCTAAATTGATTTTCAACCTCTGATAATTTCAATAAATGTCTTGTAAGCACATCTTCGGAATTAGAGTCTAATTTAACATCTAAATTTTCACCAAGTGATTTATTAACTTCAATTGATCCAGAATATACCGCTCGCTCAAGCGTTTTAAGATCATTCTGTATATTTTCCAAAGTTTCATAAATATTATGATTGTCCGCATATGAAGAACTAATGAGAGCAAGATTAAGTAAAAATAATAATTTTAACATTATTATTTTAAATATAAATTTCATCGATTAGTTAACTTATGATTATAAAAATGGCAAAAAAAAGACCCTAAAACATAGTAGCCTTAGGGTCTTTAAAATTTAAACTTTTAATTTGCTTTAACTGTGACTGATCTTCTGTTTTTTGACCAAGCTAAAGGATTAGAACCAGCATCTACTGGTCTTTCTTTACCATAACTTAATACAGAAATTCTGTCAGAAGAAATTCCGTAAGTCATCAAGTAATCTTTTGCTGCATTTGCTCTTCTTTCACCAAGTGCTAAGTTGTACTCTCTAGTACCTCTTTCGTCAGCGTGACCTTCAAGAACTACATTAATTTTTGAATTTTTTCTCATCCAAGCTGCTTGTGCTCTTAAAGTTTCTCTTGATGCTGTTGTTAATACTGTTTCATTTGTAGCAAAGAATACTCTGTCTGCTACACCATCAGCTAAATACTCGACTGTGTCAGTGCCTGTATAAACATCACCTTGCATTTGTCCTGTTGACACTTTTTTAGTTGCACACGCAGATAACACTAGACACGCTGCAAATACTAAAAAAGTATTTTTTAAAATTTTGTTTAATCTCATTAAATTGCTCCTTGCTGCTAATTTCAATAACTTAACTTTTTCACAACTAATTAGATGTTTCAAGTTAAAAAATCAAGTTATTTAGAGCAGTTTTTTAATTAATTACTCAATAAAGATGACCATGATGGGTCAGATGCATCTGTTGGGGTGGTTACTAATCGCTCATTATAACCAGTTAAATCAATAGACCAGAGTTTTGCTGAAAACCCTTCTCCGTCACTATTAGTTTTTGTCTCTCTATAAAAAATTAATACTCTTCCATTAGGAGACCAAGACGGTGCTTCCTGATAATAATTTTCTGTCAACAATCTCTCTCCTTTACCATCTGTCCTCATTACTCCAATATAAAATTTACCTTTGTGGAGTTTTGTAAATGCTATTAAGTCGCCTCTTGGAGACCAAACAGGAGTTCCATAGATGCCATTTCCAAATGATATTCTCTTAACATCACTTCCATCACTTTTCATAATATAAATTTGCTGATATCCGCTTCTATCTGAATTAAAAGCTATAAATTTTCCATTTGGAGAATAAGATGGAGAGGTATCAATTGAAGGATGATTAGTAATTCTATCAACTATTCTGTTCTCTAAATCCATTGTATAAATATCTGATTTACCATCTTTAGCAAAACTCATTATTATCTTTTTACCATCAGGAGAAAATCTTGGAGCAAATGTCATTCCTGGAAAATCACCAACAACTTCCTGTGTGCCTGTTTCAATATCTAGAAGATATACTCTAGGTAAGTTTTTAAAATATGACAGGTAAGTAACCATTTGGCTGGTTGGATTAAATCTTGGAGTTAAAACTAGTTCATTACCAAGAGTTAAAAATTTATTATTGGCTCCATCCTGATCCATAATAGCTAATCTTTTTTTTCTTTGTGTTTTTGGACCTTCTTCAGCAACATAAATAATTCTTGTATCAAAATATCCTTTTTCCCCAGTTAATCGTTCGTAAACCTTATCTGAAATAATGTGCCCAACTCTTCTCCAGTTATTTGGCACTGTAGTAAATGCTAAAGCCATAATTTCTTTAGCTGCCAATACATCCCATAATCTAAACTCAACTCTTAACTTTTCATCTATGAATGTCACTTTACCTGTAATTAGAGCTTGAGCTTTTATTAAACTCCAATCTTCAAATCTTGGTTTTAAATTTGCAATTTCAGGAGCTTGTAAAAATGCATCTTTGTTTAATGGATTAAAAAGACCAGAGGTTTTTAAGTTATTTTCAACAATACTAGATATTTCAGATCCAATGTTTTCTTTTTTAATAATTTTTTTGAACTCTTTTCTTGATTGTTCATCAATTGCTAAAGGTGACACCGCTAAAGGAAGTGGATTTAAATTTCCTCTAGTAATATCGACTTCAATTAAAGCAAATACTTTTAATGGAAAAATTAATATCAAAAATAATATTATAAATTTTTTTTTCATTTTATATACTAACCTTCTAACATCTCTCTTGCATCAAAATTTAATTGTAACTCTTTCCATCTTTCATATCCTGTAGTTGGAACTCTTAGAGGTTGACACAATTTTACAGCTCTAAGCGCGCTTTCTGCTAGCACTTTATAAAACGCCTGACCAGGCTTATTCATTCTAGCATGATCTAAGATTTCTGTTTTTGTAACAGATCCATCTGGTTCTAACATTAGTTTGATCCTAACTAGTAAATTTTCATTATATGGTAGTCCTAGTGGTATACTCCAACATCCAAAAATCTGAGCTTTTAAAGCGTCTTCTTCACTTAAAGTTAATCCAGTGTTTTCGATATTTCTATCTTGATCTTGAGTAATATCATTGTTTTTTTTAATTTCATCAGCACTTTCAATTTTTGCTTTGTCAATTAATTTTGCAATATTATCTAAATCTACAAATTCTTTTTTTTCAAATTCTGATACCTGCTTTACTTCTTCGTCTAATTTATCGGGATTTTGTTTATTTTCTTTTTTTGTCTCAATTTTTTTTACAGTTTTTTCGGGTAAAGGAACTGCTTCAGGTGTTTTGTTGTCGACCTTTTCATTTTGCTCAACTGAAACTACAGTTTTTGTTTTTGTTTTTTTTACTTTTTTAGGTGGAGCTTGTTCTGATACTAATTTCTTTTCTTTTTCTTTAACTTTTTCTATTATTTTTTTTGCTTTAGGTGCAAAAGGTATATTTGTTTTTTCAGCGATCTGTATTAGTTCAACTGAAACAATTGGAGGAATGTCTAAAGGTTTTTTTGCTAAAAATGGTAAACTCATTGCTGTTACTAAGATCAATAATAGATGTAAAACAGAAGATATAATAATACTTCTATTCATAATTAATTACCTTTGCTTATATGGCTCAGATATCAAAGCAACTTTAGTAAATCCAGAACCAGATAACAAACCCATTATCTCTAATACTCTCCCATAATTTATTGTCTTATCTCCTCTAACGTAAATTCTAGTATCTGTTCTATTTTTAGATACAGCCAGGACTTTTGCTATAATATTATCATAATCTACTTTTGCTTCTTGAATAAAAATTTCACCTTTTGCATTTATTGAAAGTGTAAGTGGCTCAGTTTCTTCTGGTAAAGAGTCGGCTGAAGTTTCCGGTAAGTCTACTTGAACACCTACGGTCAACAATGGTGCTGTTACCATAAAGATAATTAACAACACTAACATTACATCAACAAAAGGTGTTACATTTATTTCGCTCATAGGTTCTTTTGATGAACGATTAAATTTAAAAGCCATTTAAATTATAGTTAAAAATCTTTTTGAGAAGTTTTCTAATTTTTGAGAATATTTTTTAGAGTCAGTATTAAATTTATTATATGCAACAACTGCTGGAATTGCCGCCAACAGACCAAGAGCTGTAGCAAATAATGCTTCCGCTATTCCTGGTGCAACAATTGCTAAACTAGTATTTCTTGAAATTGCAATCGATTGGAATGAATTCATTATACCCCAAACTGTTCCAAATAAACCAATGAAAGGTGCTGTAGATCCTACAGTTGCTAAAAACGTAAAACCTTTATCAATTTTGGTCATTTGCTTCTCAATCCCAACTTCTAAAAAAGTAGTCATTTTTTCGCTTAAATTGTTTTTTGATTTTTTTTTCAATAAACTCTCCATTGCATCTTGAAAAACTACTGCCATCGGGTCATCAACTTTTGTTGGCAGACTATTATAAAAAGTTTCTGCAGATTTAGAGTTCCAAAATTTCTCTTCAAACTCTTCTGATGATATGTTTATTTTTTTAAATAGTCTAAATTTTTCGATAATAACAGCCCAAGAGTATATTGAGCAGGCTATTAAAATTAATATTACTGATTTCACAATGATATCAGCTCTTAAAAAAAGGCTCATTAAAGAAAAATCGGTATTAGCTCCTAAACCTACTGCTTGTGTTGCGATATCAGCTTCCATGGTTCACTATTCACACTTAAATGTGTCATGAATTTGTCTTAAATTTTTTGATTATTCTTCAATTTTGTATGTTTCATAATAAAAACTAGCTATCAAGATAGCGTCCGCTTTATTAGAATCTTTTTTTCTTGATAATTGGTTAGAAAAATAAGGAAAAATCTCAATTGCTCTTGTTCTACTCGCATCTTTTTCCGAATTTATAAGATTAAAATACTTTTTCCATTTAGCAGGTCTCACAAAATACATTGGTAATTGCATTGAAGAACATATTCCCTTTAAAATTCCAAATGATTGACCAAAGTTAAACATACTTGTTACACCTTGGCCAGGCATAGCTGATACTTGTTCTATAACTACTTTTATTTCACTTTTGTCTAATTCTTTAATTTTTTCTGAAATTTCATTAACAATCTGAGAGCCATTAACTTGTTTTTTATTCTTTTTGCCTTCAGTCATTGTTGGCATTTCTACAACGTCAACTATTTTTCCATCTTGGAGAAAACATATTGATCCTGAAATACCTGGGTCAATTCCTATTATAAGCATTAATTATTACTAAAATTTGCATTTGAAAAAACATTTTGCACATCATCATCATCTTCTAATGTTTCTAAAAATTCTATTACACTTTCTTGCTTATCTTTTTCAACATTGGCACTATTTAATGCAATCCACTCTATCTCTGTTGAAATAAAATTTACAACAATCTTCTCTAACTTTTTCTTCACATTATAAATATCACTCATTGGACATTGAATTTCATGAAATTCATTATGAGAAATACATTCATCGGCACCTGAGTCAATTGCAAGTTCAAAAATATTTTCGTCAGAAATTTCTTTTTTATCAATTTTAATTATACCTAATTGATTAAAATTATGTGATGCTGAGCCTTGAGTACCTAAACTTCCACCACTTTTTTGAAATATAGTTCTAATATTTGATGCAGTTCTATTTTTGTTATCAGTTAAAGTTTCTACAATTACTGCAATTTTATCTGGACCAAACCCCTCATATCTAAGGTTTTCAAAATTAATACCTGATGCGGCTGAGGATTTGTCAATTGCTCTTTCAATATTATCTTTTGGCATATTGGCAGATCTTGCGGCTTGAATTGCAGACCTTAATCTTGGATTCATTGCTGGATCTTTATCACCAAGTTTTGCGGCTACACTTATCTCTTTAGATAATTTTGAGAAAATTTTAGATCTTTGTTTATCTGCTTTTCCTTTTGAATGCTTAATACTTGCCCACTTTGAATGACCTGACATAATTTTTCTAAGTATTTTTTAACTGATCTCCATAAATATAACTTTCAATGTTACTTGCTAGTCCAGTTTCTATATTACAATCAACAATTACACCACACAAAGTAGCATCACCTACTGCTGGAAAATGTTTAATTGAATTTTTTTTTAAAAATCTATTCAATGAATTTTCAGTATTCATACCAATAACAGAATTATAATCTCCACACATTCCTGCATCTGTTTGATATCCTGTGCCACCATTTAATATTCTTGCATCATTAGTCGGAACATGGGTGTGTGTTCCCACAACTAGAGTGGCGCTACCATCAAAAAAATGTCCTATTGCATTTTTTTCACTTGTTATTTCTCCATGAAAATCAACTATAAGCAGATCATAATCTTGTTTTAACTTATGATGTTTCATAAATTTTTCTGAAATCTCAAAAACGTCATCACATTTTTTCATAAAGACATTTCCCATTAAGTTTAATACACCAATTTTAATATTGTCTTTAGTTTCATAAATATTAAAGCCCTTACCAGGAGATGGTTCAAAAAGATTTTTTGGACGTAATAATTTTTTTTCTTTGTCTATGAATTCCATTATTTCTTTTTGGTCCCACACATGGTTGCCAGTAGTGATAACGTCAACTCCACAATTAAAAAAATCATTGCATATTTCTTTAGTTAAACCCACACCTTGGGCAGCTGCATTTTCACCATTAACAATTACAAAATCTATTTTTTTTGATTTGATTTCATTTAAAAGATTGTTCATTAATTTTGAGCAACCAGCAATTCCAACAACATCTCCTAAAAACAATATTCTCATTTTAAAATTTCTTTTTCAGTAATTATAAAATCTAATTTTTTATCAT
>Ga0208941_1000615_pt1 | contig 8780 bp, 15 predicted proteins | sample AOAMet2_C27A4_35_2_FD_188080 | JGI IMG/M metagenome (GOLD analysis project Ga0208941, IMG submission 188080) | Ammonia-oxidizing marine microbial communities from Monterey Bay, California, USA - C0912_C27A4_35 (SPAdes) | ecosystem: Environmental > Aquatic > Marine > Intertidal zone | place... | reverse complement strand
TACTTTCATACATTCCAATATATAATTCCTTCATAATTATTCCTTATCTTGTTAATAAAAAATGATTGAAATATCAATCCCATAACACCCCTTGAGATGTTATGAGTTAATACTTTAAGCTACTTCTTTTTCCTCCTTTTGAATACCAAAATGTCTCTCAACTTCATCAGTTGATAATAAATATTCTTTATTATTAGTTAAATTAAGAATGACATATGGTAGCTTTCTTGATTTTCTTTTATAACCAATAAGACTATATTTTTCACCATTTTTAGATTCATATATTTTTGTTGTATCTAATTCTATTTGATGAAAGTCTTTTCTTAATTTAATATCACTAGCTAATGCTTTTTCAATATCCCTTTTTGCATTTTCTAGTTTTATTTTAAAAGCAAATTTAACACTATCATCATCAAAAGTTCCATTACCTAAATCTAGTTTTAATCCATGTTTTTCTAGTATTAATGGCAATTCTTTATTTAAAATAATTCTGATATTTGTTGCTGCTTTTTTATCCATTACTGTAAACATAATAATAATTCCTTATATTGTTAATAAGACTTACATATATAAGTATATAGGAATAGATTAATAAATGTTAAGTTTTCTTAATTATTGACCAACTAGGAATTATGATATAAAATCGAAAGTTCTTTAAAAGTGTTATATATAAATGTTAGCCTTTGATGCTTTTATATGAGTTTTTAACCTTTAATAAATAAATATTATAAATGTTAGTTATAATTTTATTTTTTTAAAAGCCAATAAAACTATCTTATTTCATAAGATCAACATATTCCAGGTAGCGCTGCAAAAAAAAATCTTCCATAATCAAGCCCTATGCCATTTAAAAAATGTTTTGATATGCTAGTATTGGTTAATATCGCTTTACAATATAAGCTTTATAATGGCCTTAATGGCTTTTTTTGATCCTATAAGCTATTTAATACTAGATATTTTTATTGTTATTTGTTAAAATCCATTCAATTAGCACAATTACGCCCAAAAAAAACCCCTATTTAAAGGGGTTTATTTATTTTAAAGATTGATTATTTATAACATTGAATTGCTAATTCATAATTTTCCATTACTTTTTGTCTAGCAATTATTATGGCTTTTGCTTTATCGCATCCCATATTATGTAAATCTATAACATATTGATTAAACATATTAGAGATTATTTTTTTATCTTCATTACTTAAATTTTTATTCATTTTTATAATTCCATTCTAAAAAGATTACTTGAAAAATACCCATGCCACTAAATAGCATGGATAAAATATAAAATTCTAAAAATAAGAATTGAACTGATAACATTAATAATAGTGTAAATATTAAGATAGTAATTAGTTTCATTATTTTAACTCCCTTTTTAATTTTTCAATTTGGTTATTTAGTTTAATTAATGCTTTATTGGCGTTAACAATTTTACCTTCTTGATTTAAAATTTTAGAGTTTAATTCTCTAATCTGTGCGTTAATTTCAATCTCTTTTTTATATGATATTGATAGTTGCATAATTTACCCCTTAATGATTTTTATAAGATATTGTAGGATAGTTGACATCCCAACATTTAGTGCATTTTAAACATTTTCCACCTTGTTTATAACTTTCGCATTCTGTTCCTAATGGTTTTATAGTATGAACATTAGATACAGTAATATTTTTTAAACCCTGTAAAGATTTTGGAATTTTTACTTCTTTATCTATAAACATGGCCGAAAGTCTTACAATTAAATTACTAGGAATAATATTTGATTTTGCATAATCGCTTATTATTTTATATTCCCTAGTAGGGATCCAAAATTTTGTTTTTGGCATTTTAAGTGCAATTTCGCATATTTTAGTTAAATGATTAATTGATTGAATATCGCCTGAATCATGCCATCTAAATAAAGAATCTTTACCTATTAATGAAATCATAGAATCAACCCAATTAGGATGATTTATAGAATGTAATCTTTTCTTTTGAGTTGGCAAAATATTAGATTTAAATCTATGATAATTCCCTTTATTGGCATAACAATTATTACAGATTGAACCTTCAATTTTTGCCATCTTTGAACCTGTAATACAGTTTTCAGTAGGTAAAGAATAAGATTTGCATGGCATTTTACTAGTCTGAGTTGTATTCCCTACTAATGAAGATGCTTGTTTTTTAGTATAAATGTTAATTATTTGCATATATTAACCCCTTTTTAGTATTAATTTAAGATTAGCAAGAGTGCTGCTTTTCCCTTTAAAATCAATGCTTACAGAATATTTAGTAGTTATAAAGCTAAAATACAAGTAAACATAACCATATTTTATCATGTAAAGATAGATTAACATAATATTTATAGTATAAATTTAATTGAGTGTTGCAAAAAAACAACGCACACAATCGACTCATGTAAAGACTTCTTAACCTAGTTAATAGGATAGCATCGGAATTGATCTAAATAGCACCTGGAATCCTTATGGGCCATATGGGCGCATATAGCAAATAATGATATATAATAAATATATATAACTAAATGAGATATAAACATAATGACAACTATTGATAGTGGTAAAGTTAATATCATCGCAGACATTAAAGGCCTTGATAATAAGATTAAGGATAATAATAATAATCTAGTAAAAAGGAAAAGAGGACGACCCCAACACCTTAAAACTTCGACCACCGAAAATGAGGTTTATAAATTATCTATAGTAGGTACTAGGTATGAAGATATTGCACTCGTACTCGGTATATCAAATGACACCTTAACCAAGCATTATAAAGAGGTATTAGAGAAAGGTAGAATAGAAGCTAATGCTGCGGTAGCTGGTACATTATATGAAAAAGCTAAACAAGGCGACACACCATCCATGATCTTTTGGTTAAAGACAAGAGGACAATGGAGTGAAAAAAATACGACAGAATTAACTGGCGAGGGGGGTGCACCCATTAATATCAAAGTAGTTACAGGAATAGATTAACAAACCCCATTTCAAAATTTTTTGCAGGATAATTTTTAGGACTTTATTATGAACAATATGACAGTACCACAATTACTAATGATGCTTAATCCAGGTGCAGCGAATACAACTTATATGCAACCAGACCAAGAAGCTATGTTGAGAAATCAATCTATATCTCCATATACTCCAAAAGGTAATGTACAGATGCCTAATATGCAGCCATTTAATATAGAAGGTTTATTAGGAGCACTTGCAGGAGCAGGTGTAGGTGCAAATGTAGGTGTTGGAACAGTCAATCCTGCTATGGGCTCTGGTGTAATGACAGATGCTGATGCAAATAGACTTCGCAACCCTGTAACTGGTATGGCATCAGACAAAGAAGCAGAGCTACAGATGATGAAAAGATTATATGGAGTAAGATAATCATGTGGTCATGGCACTGGTTCTGTGGTTGTCACTTTGGTTTTGAGTGGTTTGAAGCTGATAAGGTAGACCCATACTTTGAAGATAGTCGCACTAGCAAATTTAATTATTTTATTATAGACTTGGGATGTTTACGCATTCAAAAATGTGAAAAACTTTAATGACTAACGAGGAGAATAAAAATGCCAGGAAAACACACGAAGAAAAAAATGAAACAAAAGAAAACAATGCCAAACAAATATCCAATGATACAAGGTTGAATGAATTACGCAGATGGTTTGAATCTATAGGGGATTGCGTATGAGCTTATATGAAAACATAAATAAAAAAAAGAAAGCAGGTACTAGTAAATCTAAAAAGAAATCTACTATTTCCAAAAAAGCATACGCAGAAATGAAAAAAGGGTTTCCTAATTCTAAAAAAAATAAAGCAAAAAGAAAGGCTAAAAAAAAGGCTAAAGCATGAAAGGTGTAAAACACTATACTAAAGATGGTAAGTTGTGGAAAGGCAATACACACAAAATGCCTAATGGCAGTCTGCATACAAATAAAACCCATACCAAGACATCACAAAAATTAGTGCATTATGAACAGCTATCTAAAAAAGCTAAAGCTAGAGCATAATGGCTATTGATTATAGGGGTGAAAAATTCTCTGGGTATAATAAACCTAAAAGAGCTAGAACAAAAACTAAAAAGTTTGCTGTACTAGCCAAAGAAGGTAATACAGTTAAGTTAGTACGATTTGGTGATGCTAATATGACTATTAAAAAAGATCAACCGGCTAGAAGGAAGTCTTTTAGAGCTAGGCATAAATGTGATGAAAAGAAAAGTAAATTAAGTGCAGGATATTGGTCTTGTAAAAAATGGTAGTTTAAATTAACTAAAGGTAACGACCTCTAATGAGAGTTACAAAATATGAAAAAAGAAATAACAACAGGATATAAACCTAGAGCTCCACAAAAACAAATACATCAACTTGTTAAAGCCAATAGATTTGTAGTGGTAGTTGCACATAGGCGTATGGGTAAAACAGTCTGCGCTATTAATCAATTAATACATAGTGCATTAAAATGTGAGCACCCTAATCCACGATTTGCTTATGTAGCGCCAACATACAATCAGGCAAAAAGAATAGCTTGGGATTATTTATTAGAATACACTAGGCCATTAAACGCTAAAGCGAACATTGCTGAACTGCGTGTAGACTTTATGGGTAGGCGTATTAACTTATATGGTGCAGATAACCCTGATAGTCTGCGTGGAATCTACCTAGATGGATGCGTTCTTGATGAAATTGGGAACATTAATCCTACATTGTTCACAGAGATTGTCAGACCTGCATTGGCAGATAGAATTGGGTACTGCGTTGCAATGGGAACACCCAAAGGACAAAATCACTTTAAAGACTTGCGTGATCGAGGCCTAAATAGTGATGGTTGGGAATTATTAGAGTTTAAATCATCTGATACTAAAATTTTAGATAAAGATGAGCTTATTGCAGCAAAAGCTGAAATGGGTGATGATAAATACCAGCAAGAATTTGAGTGTAGCTTTAATGCGCCTGTAGAAGGTTCTTATTATTCGTCTATTATTAATGATTTAGATGAACAAAAACATATTGTAGATATACCTAAAGACGAATTAGCTAGAACATACACAGGATGGGATTTAGGAATTTCAGACAGTACAAGTATTTGGGTAGCACAAGTAGTAAACAAAGAAATAAGACTTATAGATTTTGTAGAAAATCATGGTGTAGGCCTTGATTACTATGTAAATTGGTTAAGAGAACATGATTATATGTATGCTACACATATATTGCCTCATGATGTAGCTGTGCGAGAATTGGGCACAGGTAAATCACGAAAAGAAATGTTAGAGGAAGCAGGTTTAAATATTACAGTTGCAACTAAATTAACTGTAATGGATGGCATACAAGCAGCTAGAAAAATATTACCACGCTGTTGGTTTGATAAAGACAAAACAAAACAGGGATTAGATGCACTACGAAATTATCGTAGAGTGTTTGATGACAAAAGAAATGTATTTCATGATAGACCATTTCATGACTGGGCATCTCATGCAAGTGATGCTTTTCGTTATTTAGCAGTAGGCATGGATGAATCACCTATGGAATCATGGAACAAACCTTTAGAGATTAATACCACATGGATAGTTTAAATGGCATACGATAAAAAAAATATGAAAGTAGATGAGGAAGACAATGACTCTTTGGTTAATGTTATTAGTTCTCATATTGATGATTCTTTAGGCTTTATTGCGACTGATACTCAACTAGAGAGAGCAGCAGCTCTTGAGTATTATTTAAGAGAGCCTTATGGCAACGAAGTAGAAGGTCGATCTCAAATTGTAACTGGTGAAGTTGCAGAAGTAGTAGATGGTGCATTACCTCAAATAATGAAGGTATTTACCACTAACTCTAAAGCAGTAGAGTTTGAGCCGGTTAATGCTGGTGACAGTGCTCTAGCAGAACAGGTAACACAGTATGTAAATCATATATTTTATAAAGATAATGATGGTTTTGAAATTATGCACGATTGGTTTAAAGATGGCCTACTTCAAAAAGTAGGCATAGTTAAAGCATATTGGGATGATAAAAAAAATACGACTACAGAAAAATATCAAAATTTAACAGAAGACGAACTTGCAATGTTAATGCAGGATGAAGAGATAGAAGTTGCAGAACAAGAAGAAGTGGAAGAAGTTATAGAGCAAGAATCACAACCAGCAGTAGATCCAATGACAGGACAACCTATGGTGGATGAAATGGGTATGCCTATAATGATGGAAGTACCCCCTATTGTAAATGTTTATTACAATGTAAAATGCAAAAGAACAAAAGACTCATCTAAAGTTAAAATAGAAAATGTATCTCCAGAAGAATTTTTAATAGATAAAAATGCAACAACTATTAAAGATGCAGATTTTGTAGCGCAAAGAAGTCTAGTAACACGATCTGATTTAATAGCAATGGGTTATGACCCAGAAATAGTAGAAGAATTATCTACTGGAGATTTATTAGATTTTACTCCGGAAAGAGTAGCAAGATATGGAGCAGGTGAAGAACCATTTAATACTAACAATTCTGACAATGAAAGTATGGAACGAATTGAGTATTATGAGTGTTATGTAAAAACAGATTTAGATGGTGATGGAATAGCTGAACTACATAGAGTTTGTTATGCAGACAACCAGGTGTTAATGAGTGAGGAATGTGATTATGTTCCATTTCATAGTGTATGCCCAATACCTATTCCTCATAAATTTTTTGGTCAATCATTAGCAGACAGAGCTATGGATTTGCAATTAATTAAATCTACAGTTACTAGACAAATGCTAGACAACCTATATCTTACAAACAATTACAGAGTGGGTGCAGTAGAAGGGCAAGTTAATTTAGATGATCTTCTTACATCTACAGCAGGTGGAGTTATTCGTATTAAGAATCCAAATGCTTTAGTGCCAATGACAGTACAATCTAGTGCTGCACAATCATTTCCTATGCTAGAGTATTTAGATTCTGTACAAGCAAAAAGAAGTGGAGTATCTGATGCGCAACAAGGTTTAAATCCTGATTTATTATCTAATGTAACTGCTACAGCAGTATCAGCAATGACATCTGCATCACAAGGTAAGTTAGAACTTATAGCTCGTATTTTTGCAGATACAGGTGTATCTTCTTTATTTAAAGGTATATTAGCTTTAATTTGTAAGTATCAAAACAAAGAAAGAATTATTAAAGTTCATAACAGCTTTGTACCTATGAATCCTAGAGAATGGACTACACAATACAATTTAACTGTTAATGTTGGATTGGGTACTGGTGGTAAACAAGAACAATTAGCTACTATGCAAATGATATTACAGAAACAAGAAGAAGTAATAAAAAATTATGGGTTAGCAAATCCATTAGTTAATCTAAAACAATACAGAGATACATTAGCTAAATTTGTAAACATGGCAGGATTTAAAGATGATTCTGCATTTCTAATGGAAGTGTCAGAAGAACAAGCTATGCAATTAGCTCAACAAGCTGCACAAGCTCCTAAAGAAGAAGATTCTAATACTAAAGCAGCAGCTATACTTGCAGAAGTAGAAAGAGAAAAGGCACAAATGAAAATGCAATCTGATATGGCTAAATTAGAATTAGAAAAACAACAAACAGAATTAAAAATGCAAAAAGAATTATTAGAGCTTCAGCAAGAAAGAATAGAGTTTGAAAAAGAAATGGCTCTTAAAGAATTAGAATTTGCACAAAAATCAGAAAATGATAATAACAAAACTAGATTAACTGAATCTAAAGAACTTATAAATGCTTTAGATAAAATTAAAAACATTGCAGGTTAAATGGATAAACAAGCTGAAATAAAAAGCGTATTAAATACTCAATCATTTCTTGATGAAATAAAAGATATGACTAAAGAGTGTTACGCAGAAATAAAAAATTCTGATCCAGAAGATGTAGCTACAAGAGAAAGAGCTTATCAAAGGATTAAGGCAATAGATAGCATGATGACTAGACTTCAATCTGTCGTAGATAGCGACAAGATTAAGGATAAATCATGGACAATATTATAGGCATTTAGCCTGTATGGTAATGCCACACCTAGATGGCGATTAAGGAAATACAATGAGTGAAGAAACCACGACTTCTACACCAGTAGAAAGTGGCGACAATCCAATAACAATGTCAGAAGCAGCATCTGCATTTGAAGGTATGTTGTCCACACCAGAGGACTCTAACGAGCAACCAACTGAAAAGGAAGAAGATACACAAGAAGCAGAGGTAGAGGAAACAGAGGTTGAAGAAGAAGCTGAAGAAGAAATAGAAGAAGCTGAAGAAGAAACTGAAGATGAATCCGAAATTGAAGATGAAGAAGTAGTTGAGGAAGAACAAACTTTCACCATCAAAGCAGCAGGTGAAGAAAAAGAAGTTACCCTTGATGACCTAAAGAAATCTTATCAACTCGGCTCTGATTATACTAAAAAGACTCAAGAAGTAGCTGAACAGCGTAAAATTATAGAACAAGAAGCTAAAGCTATTATTGAAGCTAGAAAAGTTAGGGATGAGTATGCTCAAAAACTTCAAGCAGTTGAACAATTCTTGACTGGTACTAATGATAGTCCAGAAGATTTAGCAGCTATGAAAGAGAACGACCCAATAGGATATGCAGTTAAGGTCGCAGAAATGACCGAAAAAAAAGAACAGTTACAAACTGTGCAATCTGAACGACAACGCCTTGCTCAAGAGCAAAACGCAGTAAGAGCAGATGAAATGCAAAAGTTTGTAACAAATGAAGCACAAAAGCTGACACAATCCTTGCCAGAGTTTTCAGACAAAGCCAAAGGCGAACAGATCAAAAATGAAATTCGCAATTATGGTAAGAAG
>Ga0208941_1000595_pt1 | contig 9021 bp, 15 predicted proteins | sample AOAMet2_C27A4_35_2_FD_188080 | JGI IMG/M metagenome (GOLD analysis project Ga0208941, IMG submission 188080) | Ammonia-oxidizing marine microbial communities from Monterey Bay, California, USA - C0912_C27A4_35 (SPAdes) | ecosystem: Environmental > Aquatic > Marine > Intertidal zone | place... | reverse complement strand
GGAAAGCGTAGGCGTGAGGTTGATATTGAATTGATCGTTCGTAAAAAAACCGCCGACACGATCTTAAACACCGACCTTTTGAAAGTCGAAAATGTTTCCGGGGAATACCGTATCAATGGCAAATTTGAATCCGGATACAAATATTTTACAACCATAAAAGCCACAAAAATTGATTAGTGTTAAAATCAAACAGAGCGATTTAAATGATTTGAACAGAAAACTCAATCAACTCAAAAGTTTTTCTAAGGAAGGACTTTCAAAAGAGATTGGCGATACTGCTGCTTTCTCGGCGGCGAGGATGAAAAAAACGGTTGTATATGACAAGTCTGATTTAAAGAAACAAATCGGATTCGGTAGGATGGGTAAAATGGCAAGGGTGTTTTCAAAAACCTTTTATTCGCCATTTATTGAATTTGGAACAAGGGATGGAAATATGAAATTTGATGATATGTTAGAACTCGGTATTCCAAAATCCTATGCCGAACAATTCAAGGCAAATCCATTGAAGAAGAAAACGAATTTAAATGCAAGACCATTTTTCTTTTCATCGATTAGGGTGGAACTCAAAAGCCTAATGGACAGACTTGACAGAAGATTAAATAATTTAACACGATGAACGAGGCACTACACTTTATCAGAAAAGCCATTTTAACCCGTTTAACGGATGCAATTTCGATTGGCGGCAGTTATGTCCCGGTTTACAATAGGGTGCCATCTGATGCATCTGAGCCATATATAAGGGTGTTTTCCGTGAGTAATAACGAAAGCGATTTTAATGCCACAAGTTTTATTTCGGAATGCGTTACAAGATTGGAGGTTGTAACGGCGTTTGATTCTGATTCCGGAGGTGAATTGCAATCAAATCAAATCGTGAGTAGTATTTTAAATTTAGTCCGCACAAGGTCGAGTGGTTACTATGATTTATCAAGCGATGGATTTAAAGTAATAACTTGCACAAATGGAGGCGTGACATATTTCGAGGATGATTTAGAGGATAAAACTTATTTCCGAGCGATTGTCGAAATATCAAATAAAATAGAAAAAATATAATGGGTGATCTTAAAATATACGGAATCAATATGGGGGCGATTTTTTTATCGCTATCGGATGTAAATCCGGTATTACAAACATTAGTTTTAGTGGCAACGCTAATTTATACAGTAATTAACATAACCCAAAAATTGAAGAAATGAGTAAAAACTTAGGAAAAGAAATTTTGCACTTTACCGGTTCGCTTTTGGTTTTCGGTCTTATTATCTTGATTATGTATTATCTTACACAATACAAGATTCCGGAGGACAACCGTGATCCCATTTTAACTCTCACGGGAATGATCGCCGCATCACTTTCAATGATCATATCGAGCATCACCGGTTCCAAACCCAATGAGTTAAATGATGCTAAGAAAAAAATATCATCTTTAGAGATGAAGGTTGATATGCTTGTCACCCAAAAAGATGGTCTTGAGGGTATGCTTATCAAATTACAAGATGACACGATCACCCGATTGATGCTTAGAAAAAGCGGAAAGGATGATTGTGGAAACGAAGATTGTAAAAGTGAGGAATAATGGCTTTAAAGTTTTTTAAATATGAGGAATTTGATTCTCCGGATTATCCGGGGTCTGCTGATTTGTTTATGGATCGGGATTTTCTACGGATGCTCGACACGGCTCGAAGTTATAGCAATGGGACTCCCTTTAAAATCACTTCGGGATATCGTACGCCCGAAAAAAATAGAGCCATATACAAAAATCTCGGCATTCCCGAAGTCAAATCCTCTCATTTATACGGAAGGGCGGCAGATATATTGGCAACAACTTCAAGAGATAGGTTCAACATCGTTAATGCACTTATCAAAGCCGGATTTAATAGAATCGGCATTAGTGAAAAATCCGGATTTATTCACGTTGACAACGACTGCCAAGAATATGGAGGGCAAAAATCATCCAATGTTATTTGGATTTACTAATACAGTAGGGAGTACAATATGCCTAAAAAGAAATTTAAAGACACGGCAGTAGGTTCTTTTCTACTGCAAAAGATTCCAAAGGTGGTCGGTGCGATTGCTCAAGATACTCCGGTGGGGAATGTCATTGAGGCAATTATTGGCGGCTCAGATATGTCATCCGAGGATAAGGAAGTGGCTTTAGAAAAACTGCGATTAGAACGAGCCGAAATGGATGGCGTGACCCGAAGGTGGGTGGCAGATAGCAGAAGTGGTTGGTTGGCACAAAATGTCCGCCCTTTGACTTTGTGTTTTTTTACAATTTCTTACATCGTTGGTTGGTATATGGAATATGACCTAACAACAATCACCGGTCTAATGCAAGTGATTTTGGGAGGATATTTTGGAAGTCGTGGGGTTGAAAAGGTGTTTGGAAATAAACTCCATAAATAATGGCGAAAAATATTACTAATTTTGTAAAAGCCACGAAAAGAAAACGACCCGGTGTTCATTCAAAGAATGCATCAATAAACCAAAAAGGGTGGAAAAAGAAATCTCGTGGTCAAGGTAAAAGAAGATAAATATGGCAACTCGTGACTTGTACTCCTCAAATAATTTTTATCGAATGTCATTCGGCGATTATGGATTTCGCCTTTTGGATTACACCCACGGCAATGCATCAACGCCAAGTGGTGAATATTTCTGTTCAATAGAATGCACCGAAAATTCTACCATTACACTTACAAACGACACCCCCGGAGGGGATGATGGATTTACAAGTTTTTCGATTAAAGAGGGGCATATCATTTATGGTAATTTTACCGATATTTCAATCACTCACGGTCAAATTATATGTTATCTAAGAAAACCAAAATAAATGCTTGGTCTTTCTTTTAATGTAATTTCAAGGTCTAAGAAAACCAAGAAGATAATTAAGAAGTATCTTCAGGACAATCTTGAGGATTTATGGAATAATACAGAGGACAGATGGCAATCCTATAACTATGTCATTCCACTTACTTGGGATTCTATTAATGAAGTGTGGGACAGATACAACGAAAGATTGCCTGAAACTTGGGAGGTGTTGACTAAAAATTGGAATGCTGAAACTGAATTATGGGATGAAATATAAATTTGTTAAATTTGTAAAAAATTAATTATGGGTACTACACTATCGGGATTAAAAATAAAAGATACTTATCAAGGTCTTATCAAATTGACTGATAATGCCGCCGCATCATCATCAACAAAAGAACTGACTGATGGTGTTGGTAATGACTTAAATATACAAGTTGACACCACCGGAAGGTTGGAGGCAACATCGTTTGTTAAAACCGGCGGATCATCAAGCCAAATCCTTTTGGCGGATGGTACGGTTGCGACTTCACTTAGTAGTGGATTTTTAGCAAATGATTCGGTTACTTACGACAAATTAGGAGTTGAATTTTCAGCATCTCAAGCATTAAGTTCGGGTGCTACAATTGCAGTCGATACGGCTTTAGCCGATGTTTTTACTTTAACACTTGGACATTCGGCAACACTTAATTTTACAAATGTTAACATTGGCGATGTTAAAACTTTTGTCGTTACCGGAGGGGGCGGTTCTTATACGATTACTTTTGGAACAATAAACACCGCATCGGGAACATACAACAAACTTTCCGGGACATATAGCGATACCGGAAGTGCCAAGAATTTAATTCAAATGAAATTTGTATCAGTCACCGAGGCTTGGTATTCAATCTCACAAATAGCATCATAAATGAAAGCAAGAGAAAACAACGGTATTATTACCATATTTAGAAGTTTGCCCGAAAGTTGGGATGGATCATCCGGTCATATTGTAAATTTTAGAAATGCATCAACTGAGGTTCTTGAATCTGAAGGATTTTTTGATGTTGTAAAACCATCTTATGATTCAAGGATTGAAGAACTTGGAGAAATTGAATTTGATTCGGATGATAATCAATTCACATATCCAAAGAGTGACAAGACAATAAGTGAAACACTTGCAGAATTAAAGGCACAAAAAAAACAAGCGGTTAAAGATTTGGCAAATAATGAACTTGCAAAAACCGATTGGTATGTTACAAGAAAGGCAGATTTAGGAACTGCAATCCCCGATGATGTAAATACAGAAAGGGCAAGTATAAGAACAAAGGTTGATGAAAGGGAAACAGAAATTGATGCGTTGACTACAAAGAAAAATGTAGTGATATGGACACCAATCCTTTTTGATCCACCATCAATTGATGACTTAGTATGAGCATAGGCAAAAGATTAATCAACACCGGTGCCGGAGGGGTTACACCACCTTGTACAACTGACACAACAGATATTTTTGATGATTCAAGTGGCATTGCATTATACTCTTTGGATTATGATGCAAGTACCGCCCCGGATGCGACTACTGACTATTCAGGAACTGCATCCAACGTTGAATTTGGAACGGATGGGCATATAAATTGGGGTGCAAGGTTTAATGGTAGCGGTAGTAAAATATCATTGCCAAGTGGGAGTTTTCAATATACAATTCTTTCTGTTAGTGCTTGGATTAATGTGAGTAATACTAGTTCAACAAGAACAATTATTGAAACTTACGGATATTCAGGTAGCAGTAAAGGATGGCTACTGAGAGTAATATCAGGTAAATTACAATTTGATGGCTATAATGGTGACCCTGCATCAACTACTTTGATCTCAAATGAATCTATTCCATTAAACACTTGGACTCACGTTGCGGTAGTTTTTTCTGCTAATACAAAGGGAGAATTGTATATAAATGGCTCAGAGGTTACCTATGCAACTCAAACTGTTGGCACAGTAGGATTCATAAGTAATGAAGCGGTAAATATTGGAGCTTTACAAGGAACTAATATAGCCGCCCAAGATTATTTTATTGGCTCAATAGACCAAGTAAGAATATTTAACAGAGCGTTGTTGACAGATAATAGCGGAGTAAATGAGATAGACACACTTTACTCCGAAACCGCTTGTGTTTACACCGGAACAACCCAAAGTCATTTATTTGGATGCACCGCTAACTACAATCTTGATGGGGATGCAAAAGAATCGATGGGCGTTGCTTCCTATGATGGTACTGAATCAAACATCACCTATGAATTTGGGAGATTTGGAACTGCGGCGGTGCTTAATGGGAGTAGTAGTCTTGTGACTATAACAGATGGTGGAATAGGTAATAATGGGACGGCAAGAGTTTCATTTAGCGTGTCTTTATGGATTAAGACCACAGCATCAAACCAATCAGCCATAATATCTGATTTTGGGACTAATTATGGTTTTTATATTCAAATGGAATCTTCATCATCAGGCGGGGCAGGTAAACTTTCCATAGCCAACTATTATTCAGGTGGTCTTAATTACAGAACGGCCGGTACAGTGGCTATAAATGATGGTAATTGGCATCATCTTGTATTGGTCAATAAAACTTCGGATAATACACAAAAGCTTTATCTTGATGGAAATACTACTCCTGCTATAAGTCACTCTCTAAGTACAGGAACAAAAACTGCAAATGCAATTCAAGTAGGATATTATGATGGGTATGTAGGCACATATAATTTTGATGGAAATATAGATCAAATAAGATTATTTTCATCCGCCGTTACAACTACCCAAGTGGAGGGATTATTTAATGATGAAAAACAAGCTTACATAACTAAAAGCGCATCCGACCCTTTTGGTGATAGTAGTGAAGTGGCTTTCTATAAAATGGAAAACAATGCCAACGACAGTACCGGGTCAAATAATGGTTCTGATAATTACGTTACTTATTCTACTTCTGATGCCTTATTTGATTCTTATTCGGCGGTGTTTAATGGGAGTAGTAGTGCAATTACAAGTACAAATCAAGTAATTCCAAATGGTACATCTTCTGTTTCTTTTTGGTATAACCCTAACGGTAGTACAGGAACAGAATATATTTTAGGTCAAGGATTAGCGACTGCGAGTAAAGGGGTTACTGTGTATTGGTATAATCAATCATTTGGTGCTTTAGTAGCAAAAGGAACTTCATCTTTAGCGGGTTCAGCAACGGGTTCTACCACTTATTCAACTACTGATTGGCATAATGTTGTTTTTACTTGGGATGGAACATCAAATTCAAATGCATTTAAAGTTTACGTTAATGGTTCTTTACTTGTAGAGGGTACTTCTGATACATCAAGTGCATCTATTGGTGCTTATACTTATTTTGCAATGGGTGGTTTACAAGGTGGAACTTATGCAGAAGGCGAATTAGACCAAGTAAGGATATTCAACCGAGTATTAGAAGGCGATGAGGTTTTTAAACTTTATGCCGAAGTAATAAATTAAAAGAAAAATTAAAAAGTATTATATTTGTAAAAAATAAAGAATTATGGCATCTACTGTTTACAACGGAACGAATTTATTATTAAAATTTATCGCAGATGGCGGTACTTTGGCAACTATTGGTCATTCAACGAGTGCATCTCTTTCGTTGTCTATGGATGCCCCGGAGGCAACAAGCAAAGATTCAGGAGGTTATCAAGAGGTGATCGCCGGACTTAGAAGTGGAGAAATTAGCTTTGAAGGTCTTGTTGATTATACGGACACCCAAAATGTACCGGCAATGGCTACGCTTATGGAGAACCGTTCAAAAATCGATTGGTCTTTTGGAACTACCACAACCGGTGATACTGTTTTTTCAGGTGAAGGATTTATCACTTCAATTGAAACAAGTGGCGAAATGGAGAGTGCGGTTACCTACTCAGGAACTATCGTGACTACCGGATCAATTACAACTGCGGTCAACTCGTAATTTTAATACATAATGGGGAACAAAAAGAGGGGTTACCACGACCTAAAAATTGGTGGTAAGAATAGGACTATGCACTTCTCAATGAACTTTTGGAGTGCATTCACCGATGAATTAAACATTTCACTTGACCAATTAGGGGATATCTTTGAAGGTGGAATATCATTGAGTGTAATTCGAGAAATCATTTATTGTGGTTTATTAGCAAACGACCAAGAACAAGGCAACGAAATTGACTATAATAAATTCAAAGTCGGTGCGTGGTTAGAGGATGTTGATGCCAATGAACTTGAAAAGATTGTCACGGCAATGACTGAATCACGAATCCTTGGGAATGATTTAAATATGGGAATCCAAAGAAACCCCACCGAGGAAAAAAAAACACAAGCGAATCCGAGCAAATAACTTGGGATTCATTAGTTGATTATTTTATTGGGCAATGCGGTATTCTGCCGGGTGATTTTTGGTTAAACACTTGGAAGGAAAACCAACTATTGGGTGAAAGCCATATCATCAAACAAAACCTTGAATGGGAACGTTTGAGATATTTGGCAACACTTATCCACAACGTAAATTGCACCAAGAAAAGCCAAACAATAAAACCCCCGGATTTATTTCCTTTGCCGCAAGATGTTTATCTCAAAAAGAACGTTCCAAGGTCAACCCCTGAGAAATTAAAAGAATTTGAAGATTTGCTTGAATCAATGAAAGACATTCCAAGGGAGGTTGTTTTTTAAATTGTTAAATTTGCATTATGGCAAGTATTTTAGAAGTAATAATAAATGGAGATGCAAAAGGATTAAATCAATCACTTTCATCCGCACAATCGAAATTAAAAGCATTTGGAAGGCAGACCACCGACATTGGAAAGCGTTTGTCCACAAGGTTAACTTTACCCATCGGTTTAGCGGGTGCGGCGGCGGTAAAATCTGCAAGTGACTTTGAAAAATTAAAAACATCATTAAACGTTTTGACCGGGGGTGCTGAACAAGGTTCAAAGGCATTTGAAAGACTTGTCAAATTCTCAGCAAAAACCCCTTTTCAATTAGGTGATTTAGCGGCAGTAAATAATCAATTGATTGGTTTTGGTATGACCACCGATGATGCATTTAATTCTTTGAAACTACTTGGAGATGTTTCAGCCGTTGCCGGTGCCGACCTTACAAGGGTTGCGGTTGCTTTTGGACAATCTGCCGCCGCCGGAAGGGTGATGCAACAAGACATCAATCAGTTTATCAACAACGGTATCCCAATTTATAAAATATTGAATGGCGTTACCGGGGCAAGTGTTGATCAATTAAGAAAAATGGGAAGTGAGGGAAAAATTACTTTTGATTTACTTAAACAAGGATTTATAAAAGCAACATCCGAAGGCGGTCAATTTGAAAATGGGATGCAGAAACTTTCACAAACTTTTGCAGGTCAGTTTTCAACCCTAAAAGATAATTTAAATATTGCATTGGCTGAATTTGGAAAAATTCTTTTGCCAATATTAAAAGATTTATTAGCAAGTTTTACCACATTAATTCAAAAGCTATCAAGGTTAAGTCCGCAAGTTAAAAAACTTGGTCTGACAATTCTTGGACTTGCCGCCGCTTTACCCCCTTTATTGATTGCATTCGGTTCTTTGGTTACTGCTTTAATGGCTATTATTTCGCCCGTTGGTTTAATTGTTGCCGCTTTTGGATTTTTAGTTTTAAGATTTAATGAGATAAGAAATGTGATTAATGATTTTGCTCTTTTGATGAAAACAAGGTTTCAATTGATTCTTATGGCATCACTTGAAAAAATAAATCTACTTAAAAATGGCTTGTCAAGATTTAAAGCAATAATTGATGAACTCATCACAAATAAGTTTAAGGCGGACTTGGATAGTGTTAATGAAAAATACGATCAACAAGCCGAAAACATTAAAAAAACGGCAGATGAGGAAAGGAAACATCTTATTGAGCAATACAAGGTTGAAAGAGCATCCAACGATCTTGTCCCAACAATTGACTTATTGTCAGATTCTTTTAAAAATTTAGCCGGTTCAATATTTAAATCAGAGGGTGCCGCAGAACAAATCAAAAAAACATTTAAAGGTTTTTCAAATGGATTAAAATTTAGTTTTGATGTTTTAAAAGATTCATTAAAAACATCGAAAACTTGGAAGGGTTTAACTGATAAAATATCGGAATCAACAAAAACACTTGCAGAAATTGAGGCGAAAAGAGCCAAGGCTATTGAGGAAAAGCTAAATGTTGCTTTAGGTGTAGGCTCAACAATGACAAATG
>Ga0208941_1000582_pt1 | contig 9112 bp, 7 predicted proteins | sample AOAMet2_C27A4_35_2_FD_188080 | JGI IMG/M metagenome (GOLD analysis project Ga0208941, IMG submission 188080) | Ammonia-oxidizing marine microbial communities from Monterey Bay, California, USA - C0912_C27A4_35 (SPAdes) | ecosystem: Environmental > Aquatic > Marine > Intertidal zone | place... | reverse complement strand
ATTAATAGGAATAGAAGAGGGGGTAATAGAAGAAGGAACGAGCGAATTTTAGAACGACGCAGGGACTTTCTTAAACTTTCTTTGAGGGGTACACCATCATTCGTCAGTAACTGACCCTGAGAATCTATAGTGGAATTATCACTCATATAAATACCAATACGTACAAAATTTATAGTTAAGTTTTAAGAAAAACAGGCCAGTAAAAAACTGACCTGTTTTCAACGAGATTAAATATATAAACTCGTATTAGGGTTAGCTAATTAATTAGCCATCCATGCTGCATAACGGTCGTTTACTGCTTGACCATTATCTGCCCACCAATCTGGGTTAGCAAGGATACCACCTTTCATATGCTCATCTGTATTAGGCATATGCTCCATGATATTTACACCAGTATTGAACCATGGCTCACCGGCTTGCATAACTGGAAGTGCAGATGGACGCATAGGACCATAGTTGATCCATTTAGCTTGATCTGCTTGTGCCTGAGTACTTGAAGCATGTACTAGGAAGTGAAGAGCTGCAGCTCTGTTTGGAGCTCCACTCATAAGCACTAACCATTCCTCTTCTAGAACTTGTCCATCCCAGACAGTAACATAGTCAGCACCGTCATTTAGAACAGCACCACCGATACGTCCGTTATAGGCTAGTGACATTGACACCTCACCAGAGTTAACTAGATCCAGTGGCTTAGCGCCTGCAGACCAAAATACTACGTGGTCTTTGATCGAATCAAGTTTATTGAAAGCACGATCCTGTCCTTCTTGAGTACTTAGTACATCATAGATATCAGGAATTGCTACACCGTCAGCATACAAAGCCATCTCAACGATAGCGTTAGCCCAAGTGTGAACACCACGCTTGCCTGGGAACTTTTCTACGTCAAAGAAGTCTTGGATAGTAGAAGGTTGCTCACCAGAGAACGTATCCGCTTTGTGGAAAGGAACATATGACCACCAAATTTGCGGAACAACACAGTCATTTGGAACGTCAACCATTAAGTCTTGGTCCATTGGTGTGCCATCAGGCGCAGGTAAGAAGATGCTTCTATCTAGCTCTTCAAATAGGCCTTCATCACAACCTGTACGAGCTTGAGATGGAAGTACGTCAACGATATCCCATTGAACGTTTCCTGATTCAACTTGAGCACGAACTTCACCCAGACCACCGTTGTAACTGATCATGTTAACGTTTCCACTTGAATAAGTATCAACGTAGGCTTTTTGTTGTGAAGCTGAATAGCCACCACCCCAAGAAACCAAAGTTACATCTGCTTGAACTGCACCAGCCAACATCGCTGTTGAAATAGCACTTGCAACCAGAGTTTTTGATATTACATTTTTCATTTATATTTCTCCTTATGTTAAATCTAGACTTTATCCATCTAAAGCTAGACAATCCTCCGACATCCAACCGATATCAACTTGTTTACCTTCTTTGAGGGTCACATTATCAATTGAATTTGGAATTTTGACGATAAAATCGTCGTGTCCACACACACTAAAGCGTGTGCGAATATGGTCACCATGATAGATTAATTCTTCTACCTTGGCTGAATACGTGTTTGGGGTTTTACCTTTAGAAGGAGAAACCATAATTCTTTCAGGTCTTAATGATAAGGTAGCTCGGTCACCGACCTTATTAACGTTAACCTTTGAGGCTATAACTATATCTCCTGAGTCAGTTTTAACAGTTGCCTTATCACCATCAATGGATTCAACAGTTCCCATCAATCGATTATTTTCACCAATAAAATTAGCTACAAAAGCATTTTCAGGTTTTTCATAAAGATCCTCTGGAGAAGAGCACTGTAAAACGACACCATCATCAAATACTGCGATTCGATTTGACATCGTAAGCGCTTCAGTTTGATCATGGGTAACGTAGACTACGGTTAATCCAAGACTCTCATGAAGATGTTTAATTTCGTACTGCATTTGCTCTCTTAAATTTTTATCAAGTGCGCCTAAAGGCTCATCCATCAAAACTAAATCGGGATCAAATACGAGAGATCTTGCTACTGCAACACGCTGTTGTTGTCCTCCAGATAGTTGCATTGGGCGTCTATTACCAAAATCACCAAGCTGAACCATATCAAGAGCACGATTAACCTTTGCTTCCCTCTCAGCTTTACCCATTTTGCGAACTTCTAGTGGGAATGCCAAATTCTCAGCAACCGTCATGTGTGGGAAAAGTGCATAGTTTTGAAACACCATTCCAATGCCTCTTTTGTGAGGAGGGACATTATTGATCGGCTTGTCTTTTAAGTAAATTGTTCCATTTGTAGTTGGTTCAAAACCTGCAAGCATCATCAGGCAGGTCGTCTTTCCAGAACCTGAGGGTCCTAACATAGTAACAAACTCCCCTGGAGCAACATCTAGGTTGAAATCTTTGACAACCAGTATCTCACCATCATAACTTTTTTGAACGTTTTCAAATTTTACTAACGGTTCTGTATTACTCATAAATAAACACTTTTTTAACAAAAAAAAAATATCAAGATGAAATTGATCACCTTTATATGGTTTTAAGAGATTGAAATTACATCAAACTTTTGCTACAAATTTACTTTAATAAAAGCCTTTTGTAAAGCGCAAATCGAGCTTAATTCAACAAAAATCCTCAACACTAAAACGAAATATACCATATTGATTGGAGTGAATGTTTCCAATATTGGAACAAAAACAATGCATTTATTTTGATTCTAAAATTTATTGATAGTTTAATAATTTCAAAATAAATTAAACATTCATAAAAAAAAGGCGGCTATAAGCCGCCTTTTTAAAACTAATAGTTATTAGTCTTCTACCTTTTCGCCCATAATGGCGCTCAAAATTAAAACAGTTAAACCACCTGTAGTAATTGCAGAGCTAAAGATACTGCCCATGAGCTTGCCAAATGTACCACCAATATTGCTCGCTAAAGCACCAGCAAATTGCGGCACTAAGAGAACACCTAGGCCCATACCAAATGAAACGGCTAGGATCAACATATTTCGACGGTTCATGTCAACTGTTGAGAGAATTTTAATTCCCGCAATAGCGACCGTACCAAACATCACGATAGTTGCACCACCAAGAACTGATGCTGGAAGTGCCCTCAATATTGAGCCTACATGTGGAAATAATCCCATTAGAATTAAGATTCCACCAATCCACACACCCACATGACGACTAGCAATACCAGTTAGATGTATCACGCCATTGTTTTGACTGAAAGTTGTATTTGGGAAAGTATTAAAAACTGCAGCGATTGCAGAATTAACACCGTCACCCAGAACACCATTCTTGATCCGATTGATATAGCCCTCACCTTTAACATCTTGCTTGGATATCATGCAGTTTGCAGTTATATCACCAGAGGATTCAATTGCTGTAATGACGTATATTAATGCAATAGGTATGAAAGCAATAATATCAAAATCAAATCCATACCTAAATGGTATAGGGATGCTTATAGATTCTTGAACAGCAAATACTTGACTTGTATTTACTTCTCCCATGACTAAGGCAATAATAAATCCAATTACTAAGCCAATAACAATTGAAGATAAACGGATCCATTGATTATTTGAGCGGTTCAAAATAATGATTGAGATCATCACTATAAAGCCAAGTGCTATTTTAGATAATGAGCCCCAGAACTCAGGTTTATTATCCAGTAGCCACTGTCCACCACCTAGATCAGTCAAGCCAACTTTGATGAGGCTGATTCCAATGATTGTTATGACTGTTCCAGTCACGATTGGTGTGATGAGTTTTCTGAGTTGCGGTAGAAACTGACTCAAGCCGATTTCTATAAATGCTCCCAAGAAACAAACACCCATAATCATTGCAAGAATTTCCTCTGGTCCACCGCCTTGTGCTTTCGCTAAAAAGCCGGCTGCAAGAACTGAGCTAAGAAACGCAAAGCTTGTTCCTTGGACACAGATCATTCCAGCACCAACATTCATTGGTTTTTTAGCTTGGATGATTGTGCCAACTCCTGAGACCATCAGCGCCATACTGATTAGATAAGGTATTTGCTCACCTAGTCCAAGTGCACCACCAATGATTAAGGTCGGCGTGATAACACCAACAAAACTTGCAAGCACATGTTGAAGTGCGGCAAAGAACTTTTCAGCAGGTGGCGGATCTGCTTCGAGTTCGTAAATTAACTCTGAATCACTCATATTAACTCCCCTTTTAAGTTAAAAAATGCTGACAGGAATTGTCAACAATTGACATATTAACACAATTTTTTTAGGGTTTTAATTGATATTTAATGAAAAAATATCATTGATTTAAATTCTCTAATTTAGATTAATATCTTAAGTGATTGTTGTGATTTATTTGATGGTGCCCGGAGCCGGAATCGAACCGGCACGGAGTTTAACCTCCGCAGGATTTTAAGTCCTGTGTGTCTACCAATTTCACCACCCGGGCAGAGATGTTTGGAGAACGGCAAATTATATACTATCGATAATAATTATTTTTATCATTTGTTATTGAAGACACTATCCAAATCTTAAAATCTTTGGTTAAGCCATTCAATAAACTCGGCGGTAATTTGATCCCGATTGATTTCGTTTAAAGTTTCATGACGAGTGCCCTCTAAAATTGTACTAGTGACATCTTTCATCCCTTGATTTTTAAGTTTTGTAGCAAGTTTAATCATATCTCTTCCATTATTTGTGCATGGGTCTTCAGCACCTCCAATAATATGAACTGGAAGGTTATTAGATAATCTTATTAGGTTATTTTTATGTCCTGCATAAAAAACACCCTCTAGGATATCCATCCACATTGATATGGATGCTTCAAATCCGCAAAGGGGGTCATCTACATAAAGGTCAACTTCTTTTTCATCTTGTGAGAGCCAGTCAAATTCGGTTCGATTGGGTTTAAATTTTGCATTCCAAGCCCCAAAAGAGAGCTTCCAAGCAAAGAGGCTAGGTAAGTGAGGTTTTCTAAAAATTGATTCGAGAGATAGAATGACTCTAGATGCTCTTGGTAATACACCAGTTTCAATTCCACTATTCCAGCAAGCTAGAGCATTAACTTGTTCAGGATATTTGAGAGCAAAATTCAAATTTACGATGGAGCCAAGAGAGTGACCAAAGCAAATGACGGGTTTATTAGGGTGTCTTTTTTTTGCCAGCTTTACTATTTCATGTTGATCTTCTAGGATTAACTCGAAGCCGTTTGATTTAGCAAATACGCCTTGAGGGGCATCATGGGCTAGTGTTTGGCCATGCCCCCTTAAATCATGAGTATAGACTGCATAGCCTGATTTACAGAGTTCATTTGCAAACCTTTTGTACCTCAGTGCATGTTCAACCATTCCATGAGAAATATGTATGATTGCCTTTACCTCATTATTTGGAATAAGACTATAGAGATTAATTTGAGATCCAGTTTGACTTTGATAAATTTCTTTTTTCATAATTTAGCCTTTCCTTCAGAGTGCAAAATAATTCTGTAAAATTTACTATTTTAAAGCGCAATTCTCGAGGATATTTCTTTGATCATTAAATTAATATTGGTTTTGCTATTAGGCTGGACTGGGTTTAGTCTTATTAAAAGGTTTAAGGTTTCAAACTCAAATCGATCATCTCAAAAAGGTGCCGGTCAAAAAATGGTTGCCTGTGTCATTTGTGACACTCATGTTCCTGAGTCTGATGTTGTTATTAAAAATGGTAAAAATTACTGCTCAAAAGAGCATGCGGAGTAAATTGAAATGAAGTTTCTATTAGATTTTGGTCCTATCGTTCTATTTTTTATAGTCTATAAGTACTATGGACTTTATGCAGCAATTTACGCAATGATTGCATCAACATTTGTTCAAATTATGTACTCAAGGGTAACAACTGGAAAATTTGTTACATCACAGGTTCTCACTTTTGCTCTTCTTGTTGTTTTTGGAGGAATTAGTATTGTTCTTAGAGATCCAGCTTTTGTCATGTGGAAGGTGAGTGTTCTTTATGTAATTTTTGCGGCAGTTCTGATTGGAAGTAACTATATAGGAAGCAAAACTTTACTTGAAAGGATGATGGGTAAGGAGCTTCAGTTGCCCAGAAACACATGGGTTAATTTAACTTGGTTTTGGAGTTTGGGATTTATTATTATTGCCATCATTAACGCTTTTTTTGTCAATACAGCTCTCAGTGCGAGAAATCTATTCTTAAATAGTGGTTCAATAGTTGATCCTAAGATAGATCTGAAAAATTTTGACTGTAGCCAGAGCCCGCTTGAAAGCCTTTGTTTAATAGCTCAAAGCTCAGAAGAATCTTGGGTGAACTTTAAATTGTTTGGTACCTTGGGGCTTACTTTAGTTTTAATCATCATTACAGTATTAATGCTCAGTAAGCACATTAAAGAGAAGCAAACTGATTCCTAGTTAATTTCTTATACAGATTAAATTCTCTAATTGGAGAGATCCTTGTCAAAAATAGGTGCACTCGTAGCATACAAAAGTAAACCAGCAAAAGTGGTCTCTGCAACAACGCATAAATATGAGATCACTTTTTCAGATGGCACTAGCCAGAAAGTAAGAGAGAAGGATTTCCGTTTTATTCACCCTGAATTTAATACAATCAACCAAGATTGCCCTGATGTAGATGCTTCAATTTTGTTCGATTTGGATGCTGAGTCATTGCCACTTCAGGAGATTACTGAGTGGCTTTTTGATGACTTTACCCCACAAAGTGCCTGGTATGTTTACTTGATGAGTGAGGATGGTTTATATTTCTACTGGAATAAGGATTTATTGGTACTTAGAACTCCAAAGCAAATTCAATCTATTAAGAGTCAAAGAAAAGATAAAGAAATAGAACAGGAAAGCTTAAACAGGTGCATTAAAAACCTAGAAAATAATTTATTTGATGGTGAGGATATTTTTTGGATTAATGAGGTAGAGCAGGTTGCCCTTAATCAATCGAAGCACTCTAAGGTAATGAGTGCTTTATCAATTGAAAATTCACCAGAAAATGCCCACTCGTTTCTTCTTAATATTAATTATTGGTCAGAGTTCAATAATCCCTACCCACAGAGAAATAAAATTTATCCTGATGAAGATTTAGAGTTTGACGCAGTTAAGTTAGACAGAAAAGATTTAACTCACCTGACCTGTCTTGCAATTGATAATAGCTATTCCAGTGATGCAGATGATGCAATCAGTATCGATGGAGACAGAGTTTGGATTCATATTGCAGATGTAGCAAGTTTTGTAGATATTGATAGTGAGCTAGATATTTTTGCAAGGAAAAGGATATCTAATCTTTATCTCCCAGATCAAATTTTTCACATGCTTCCCCCAATGCTTTCAGAAGTTTGCGCACTCGGAGCAAAGAATTTATCAAACGCTATTTCAATTGGGTTCTTACTCAATGAATTTGAAGTCAATGATATACAAATATACTTAAGTCAAATTAAAGTTACTAAGATGAGTTATGAGATGGCTGATAAGGAAATCAATTCAAATAGCACTTTAGCAGCATTAAATGAAATTGCAAAAGTTCATAAAGCCTATAGAGATGGTAATGGCGCCATCCAACTCAATCTTCCAAATACGGATATAAAGCTTAAAGATAGTAAGGTTCACATTTTTCCTCAAACAGATAGTGAGAGCAGAAATTTGGTTTCAGAGATGATGATTCTTGCGGGGAGAGTCATTGCAGAGTTTTCAATTGAGAATAGTATATCAATGCCTTATCTGTCGCAAGAGTCAGGAAATTTCAGTGATGAAGTTATTAAAAATATTAATAACCTTTCTCCTTCAAAAGCTTTTGAGGCTGCGAGAGGGTTTAATAGATCTAAATTATCTGTGAAGCACTCGTTACACTCAGGACTAGGTTTACAGGCTTATTTAAGGGTAACAAGCCCGATGAGGCGTTATCTAGATTTACTTGTCCAGCAACAATTGGTTAGATTTCTTAGTAAGAGTGATCTATTGAATGATAGTGATATTAAAGAGAGAATTAAAGTGGTCAATGCTTCAGTTTCAAAAGTCAATAAAGCCACAAGACAGAGTGTTGAGCACTTCAGATGCCTTTATTTCAAACAAAATAAACAATGGGAAGGAGAGGGCGTCATTGTTGAAGTTAAAGGACAGAAGGCTTCTGTGTTAATACCTGAACTAGCAATGATAACTCAAATTAAATTCAAATCAAAAGTTGATTTGGAAGAAAGGATTAAGTTGAAGGTAAGTTCAAGTAATTTGTTTGAGAGATCAATTGATTTCAAGCCACTCTAGCTTGTTATCTAACTTTATTGCATTACCTTTTTGATTTGACCAGTCACCTAAAACATGCCTAGTGTAATTACTATCATTATGGGTATTTTGTCTGTGCGTATGTCCATGAATGAGATCATAGCCAGGGTATTTGGACATTAATAAATCGGTTGCATTTTGATTAATATCCATAATTTTTTCAGATTTATAAGCCTGCGCCTCAATACTTTTCTTTCGCAGTTGTCCTGTTAACTTAAGCCTCATATTTTTTGATAAATTTAAAAAAATGAACTGAATGATTGGATTTCTAAGGACTTTCTTTAGTTTTTGATAGTTGAGATCATCTGTGCACAAGCTATCTCCATGAATTAAAAGGTATTTTTTTGAGTTATGCTCAAGTTCAAATGGCTCTTTAATTAACTTACAACCAGATTCTTTTTCAAAATTTTTTGATAGTAAAAAATCACGATTACCAGCCATCACAAAAATATTTGTTTTGTCTGAAAGATCTTTAAGGATCGAGGTGATCACTTTATAGCTTGCTAGAGAAGCATCATCTCCAATCCAAGAGTTAAAAAGATCTCCTAAGATAAAAAGTTGATCGACTTTTGAGGCATGCTCATTACAAAAATTTTCAAACAGCTTAACCTTATCTAGTTCAACATTGGTTAGATGGAGATCAGAAATGATTAATGTGCTCAGCATATTTAATTAGCGCCAGAGTTCATCTGGTGCAATAAAATTAATCTTGTATCGTTGCCTTTTTAATAATGACAGCATCGCCTGGGACATCAGCATGTCCTCCAAGGTTGATTGTTTCAACTTTTTCAATCTTATCAACGATATCTTGGCCTGCGACAACCTCACCAAAGACGCAGTATCCCCAGCCATCTTGTCCAGG
>Ga0208941_1000571_pt1 | contig 9252 bp, 6 predicted proteins | sample AOAMet2_C27A4_35_2_FD_188080 | JGI IMG/M metagenome (GOLD analysis project Ga0208941, IMG submission 188080) | Ammonia-oxidizing marine microbial communities from Monterey Bay, California, USA - C0912_C27A4_35 (SPAdes) | ecosystem: Environmental > Aquatic > Marine > Intertidal zone | place... | reverse complement strand
AATGGTGGCAAATAGAAAAACTTTTTCAAGTATTTTAATGCCTAATACGCATCATCTTAGACACACACACCTTGCAGAAAATACTTTTGTTAAAGGTGAGCCTGAAACAGGCGCATATCTCGCTGATGATCTAGAGAGAATTGCTGGTCATATTGGTGGTGAAAACATTGCTGCTTGTATCGTTGAGCCAGTTGCTGGATCAACAGGAACTCTAGTTCCTCCAAAAGGATATTTACAAAAGCTTAGAACAATTTGTGATAAGCACGGTATTCTTTTAATTTTTGATGAAGTAATTACTGGTTGGGGAAGAATGGGTGAAGCTTTTGGGTCGCAAGCATTTGGAGTGACTCCAGATATTTTAACTATGGCTAAAGCAGTAACAAATGGTGTTGTTCCTCTTGGAGCAGTAGCTTCTAGAGAACATATTTATGATACCATGGTTGATGCAGCGCCTAACGGTGCAATTGAATTTTTTCATGGATATACTTATTCAGGTATTCCTTGTTCAGTTGCCGCTGGGTTAGCTATGCAAGATATTATTGAAAAGGAAGACTTAATTAATCGCTCAAAGGAAATGTCTCCTTACTTTTTAGACGGGTTATTTACTTTGAAAGATATTGACGGTGTAACAGACATTAGAGGTTACGGTATGATGGGTGGTATTGATCTGCGGATGGATGAACGACCGGGTAAGGCTGGGTATAACTGTTTTAAATCATTATTTGCTGCGGGACTAAGTCTAAAAGCAACAGGTGATTGTTTAATAGTTGCTCCTCCTTTCATTTCAGAAAAAAAACATATCGATGAAATGATTGAAAAACTTAGAACAGGTATTACGAATTACTTTAAGGACCAATAATGAAAATTGGTGTTCCGTCTGAAATAAAGGCGCAAGAGTCAAGAGTCGGATTAACACCATTAAGTGTTCAAGAATTAACTAACCATGGACACGAAGTTCTAATTCAGGACAAAGCAGGTTTTGGTGCGGGTTTTGAAAATGAAGATTATCAAAAAGCTGGAGCACATATAGCTCCTGCAGCTGGTGATGTATTTAATGACTCAGATATGATTGTTAAGGTTAAAGAACCTCAGTCTGAAGAAGTAAGTATGTTAAGAGAAAATCAACTGTTATTTACTTACCTTCATCTTTCAGCCGCACCTCAATTAACAAAAGGTTTAGTTGACTCAAAATCAATTTGTATTGCATATGAGACCGTTACTGATCAAAATAATAGATTGCCTTTGTTGGCACCAATGAGTGCTGTTGCTGGGAGAATGTCTATTCAGGCAGGTGCACATTGTCTAGAAAAACCTCAAGGTGGAAGAGGTTTATTAATTGGTGGGGCTCCAGGTGTAAATCCAGGAAATGTATTGATTTTGGGAGGAGGAGTTGTTGGTGAAAATGCAGCAACTATAGCTACAGGAATGGAAGCTAAAGTTCATATTGTTGATAAATCAGAAGCACGTCTCAAAGAGCTTCAAATGAAATTTGGTGATCGTATCATTCCTTTGGTTTCAGATGAAATTAATTTACAAGATTATGTTGCTGAAACAGACTTACTAATAGGGGGTGTATTAATTCCAGGTGCCAATGCACCAAAATTAATATCAAAAGAAATGATTAAAAGTATGAAAAGAGGATCCGTTATAGTTGATGTAGCAATTGATCAAGGGGGATGTGTAGAAACTAGTAAGCCTACTACTCATGCTAATCCAACTTATGTAATTGATGATGTTGTTCATTATTGTGTTGCTAACATGCCTGGCGGTGTTCCTATGACTTCAACCTTGGCTTTAAATGCAGCAACTCTTCCTTTCGTTTTGAATTTAGCTCAAAATGGTTACCGTGATGCTTTAAGTAGTGATGCAAATTTTCTTGCAGGATTAAATGTATGCCAAGGTAATGTTACCTACAAAGCAGTGGCAGATGATTTGGATTATGAATTCATTGATCCAAGTAAGGCAATTAACTAATTAAAAATATGTCTGACTCAAATGATGAGTTAATGATGGAGACCATGTATTGGTGGGGTATCCCAACATTATTTCGGTGTGAGCATAATAAAGATTTAACTCAGTGTGATATAGCTTTAGCAGGCGTCCCTCATAGTACTGGAAATGGTACTACTGAAAGGGATCAGCATTTAGGTCCAAGAGCAGTGCGAAACGTTTCAGCAGGTTTAAGGCGAGTTCATTTAGATTTTAATATTAATCCTTGGAAAAAGAAAAAAATATTTGATTTGGGTGATGTTGCTCTTCCTCATGCAAATAATAATGAAAAATGCATTGAAGATATAACCAGTTTTTATTCAAAAATTGCGCGTGCTAATAAACCCGTTGTATCAATTGGTGGTGATCATTCTATTACAGGAGGTATTCTTCAAGGTCTTGGTTCGAATGATTTGGAAATGACTAATGGAAAAAAAATATCTTTTTTACATATTGATGCACACACAGATACCTTCAGTCAACTTGATCATTTTATGGGAGCTAAAAAAAGTGCCGCTCATTGGGGGGCTTATCTTGTTGATCAAGGAATTATAGATCCTCATAAGAGTATGCAAATTGGAATGCGTGGTAACCCTCGAACCTTGGATTGGTTACAGCCAAGTTATGATCTTGGATATAATGTTGTTACGATGGATGAATTTAAAGAAAGAGGTATTAAGGATGTTATCAATGAAACTCTTGAAAAAATTGGTGATAATCCAATTTATATTACTTTCGATTTAGATTCTTTAGATGCTTCGGTTGCTCCGGCTGTATCTAATATCGAACCAGGCTTTACTGGTTTTACTATAGATGAAGCAAAAGAACTAATTCAAGCAGTAAAAAACAAAAATGTTATTGGTGGAGATGTAGTATGTTTAATGCCTACCAAAGATCAAAAGAATAATATTACTTCAATGGTTGCAGCATCTATTATGTTTGAGATAATAAGTGTAATTGCATACAATTAAGTGTTTACTTTTCAAAAAAATAAAAACCTTTATTTAGCAATCGGCTCAACAGTTGTGTTCATTTTATACATAATTTTTTTCTTACGAGATATTAGCAGTTGTTTTTTTATTGAAGATGGAAACAGATCTTTGGGCTTATCTTTTTATTACACTCAAGAAATGGTTCAAAATTTTTTTGAGATTAGAAATCAAGAACAACTTGTGTGTTATAATGAATTTTTAATATTTTGGGATATTATTTTTGCTGTTATTTATACTTTGATGTATTCGTTGTGGATTGCATTATTGTTAAAAAAAATAATTTTACTTATTATCCCTTTTCTAGCTATGATTTTTGATTGGGCAGAAAATTATTTAGAAATACTAATGTTAGAGATGTACTTAAAAGCAGACTTTATTTCTGAAAGTGTTATCATAATAGGATCTGGAATTAATTCTGCAAAATGGATTTTTTTTTACTTAACCTATCTATTAATTCTAATGGGAATAGTTTTAAAAATTAAAAATTATTTTAAAAAAAAATAAAAAAAATTTAACCTAGGATTTAAAGATAAACTCTTTTTACTCTTTTAGAAATAGAAGTAAGAATCTCATCACATATAGTATTACATTGATTTGCAATCTTATCAATTCCATTCAAATGATTGATTATTTCCATATATTCCCCTACTTTTATAGATTTATCATTCTTTGAAATATCTACCGTTATTGAATCCATTGACACTCGACCTAGGATTTTAAAAGTTTTCTTTTTGAAATATACATGACCTTTATTACTTAATACTCTGGAAATACCATCCGCATAGCCTATGCCTAAAACTGCTACTTTGATTTTTTTATTTGTTTTGTAAGTTTGATTGTATCCTACAAATTCATTTTTACTGATTGTTTTTATTTGCAGTATTTTTCCTTTTAAAGAAATAACTGGTTTTATTATTTTTTTCATCTTTGTGTTGAAATGGCCTCCATATAATGAAATTCCTGGTCTAACCAAGTCGTAGTGAAAATTATTTCCTAAAATTATTCCCATTGAATTTGAAAGACTATTATATTTAGCATTAATTTTAAGATTAATAGCCTCTTTAAATTTTTTATTTTGTAAAATATTATAATTATTTTTTTCTTCATCTGCGCTTGATAAATGACTTATTAGTATATGAATCTTGTTTTGATCAGAATATATTTTTAATAACTCATTTGCGTTTAGCCCAAGTCTATTAAGCCCTGTATCAATATGTATTCCAAATTTTAATTTTTTATATTTTTTTATATTTTTACTTACAAAGCTATATTCATCTTTATCATTAATAATTGGTATAATATTGTTATTATTGAAAATTGATAATTGATTACTTTCTAAACCATTTAATACATATACATTGGCTAACAATTTTTTATCTCTAATCTCTAGCGCCTCTTCGGTTGTTGCAACAAAAAAATGTCTACATTTATTTTTATAGAGGGTTTCAAATGTTTTTATAACACCAATCCCGTACGCGTCTGCTTTAATTGTTGCTGCACAGACAGATTGATTAGCTATGCTAGATAATTTATTATAATTATAAGCAAGATTTTTTAAACTTACTTCAAGAATTGCATTGTGCTTAATCACTAGACGACATTATCAGATTTTATAAATTAATTAAATTTTTTTGCAGCTGAAGACATTACTTTTAATTTACTCATTGCCAGTTCTTTAGTTAGATGACCAAGACCACAATCTGGCGCAGCAATTAATTGCTCTTTAGATATAAATTTTAATGCTTCATTTATTCTTACTTCAATTTCTTCCTCAGTTTCAATTTTAGAATCTGCAATTTTAATGAGACCAAAAATTACTTTGGTTTTTTTATAATCTTTTAGTAAACTGAGATCATTATGACGATGCGCATCTTCAATTGAGACGCTATCAATTATTGAATTATCCAAGGCTTTTGCAATTTTTTTATAGGAAACTAATGGGGCTTTTGGATAATTAATTGCATCTAATTTATCAGGATAGCCACAACAAATATGTGTAGCTCTATCAACGTTGTCTTGCGTAATTCCTTCAAAACACTTTTCTAAATTTTTTATACCAAACGCAAGTGCATTATCTGGTTTTCTTGCAAATAATGGTTCATCTACTTGAATAAATTTACATCCAGCATCGACAAGTCTTTTAATTTCAACATTAATAGCAATTGCTAAGTCATGACCCATTTCTTCATCAGAGGTATAATGAGTATTAGCTATTGTATCAGTTATTGTCATAGGTCCAGGTATAGTAACTTTAACAGGTTTTGATGTTAGTGATTGATTTTGCTTCCACCCACTAACTAAAAATTCTTCTTTCGCTCTAATTTTATTGGTTATCGTTGGAAGCCAACATTTGTAGTTACCCGTTCTTGCAACTTTTTCTGTCAGAGTCTCAAAGTCAACACCTTCTAAATGACGACAATGATAATGAATATAATTTTCTCTTCTTACTTCACCGTCGGTTAAAATATCTATACCACACTCTTCTTGATCTAAGATTACTTGCTTAGCGGCTTTAAAAAAAATGTCATCGGCCTCTGAACCCATACGATTGATTTCTTCTTCATAGAATTTTGTAGGATTAGCCGTATCAGTTCCACCTGAAGCGTTGAACCAATCTGTAATTTTTAAAAAAGAGGGTTTAGGAAAAGCACCTATTACAGTTGTAAGCATAAATTAATTCCTTATTGTTCTAGATTGTGGTCCATTAACATTTAAAACACCATTTTTTGAGATTTGTAAACTTGATAGTTGTCTATCTTGGTGTCTTAGTCGGTGACTTAATAATTTACTTAATAAATTATTTTTAATTTCCTGATGATTCTTATCTTCAGCTAAATTTTTCATTTCCTGAGGATCCTTTTCAAGATCAAATAATAATGATGGTAAACTTGGAAAATGCACATATTTCCATTTACTTGTTCTAATGCAAATTAAAGAACATTCTTCTGGAGTGAGTATTTTTTCTTTTACAAACTGAGAATAGTGACTTTCACTAAAATCAAATTCAAAAACAACATAAGGTTTAATTGACTTTCTTTTGCCATTTCTTGTATATTCAATTAAAGATTCTCCGCTCCAGTTAACTGGAATATCTTCATTTAACCAATCAAGAATAGTAGGTGCTAAATCAACTGATTCAGTAAAATCATTTATTTCATATTTTTTTTTATCTGGTTCATGAATGATTAGAGGTATTCTATAAGCTGCATCCCACCAACCTAATTTACCCCACATTTTATTTTCACCAAGTAGTTCACCGTGATCACTTGTAAAAACAATTAGTGTATTTTTATCTAATTTATTTTCTTCTAAACTCTTAAGAATTCTTCCAATGTTATGATCAACTTCTGCACACATTCCTAGATAAACAGCAATGATATTTTTTATATCTTGATCAGTTAAATTCTTATAATTAATTTCTTTATAAGAATCTTCATTTAAAAATTTTTTTGCTATTTCTTTTAAAAAAGGATGCTGATTAAGCAGCTCTTCATAGGTATGACTTTCTTTTGGTAATTCAATATTATGGGGATCTATAAGACTATGCCAAGGCTCAGATACAAACATTGGTGGATGAGGTCTTAAAAAAGATATGTGATAAAAAAATGGAGAACTTGAATTTTCTAAATCTTTTATCACCTCATTTGCAAGAAAAGTTGTGTCAGAATGTTCAGTTGGTATATCCCATGATTTAAAAACATATCCCTCACCATCTTTTGGTTTTTCTCTTGTATATAACTCATGTGGATTTTTTACATTGTAACCTTTTGATTTTAAAAAATCAGCCCATAGAATTGGATTACCCTCTGGTAGATGACAGACTGGATCAAATCCTTCCATTGGAGATTCATACGTATATTTTTTTTTATCCTCATCATTTAAAAAACGAGGATCCCAAGTCGTATCAGTATAACCATAAAGTTTAGGATCATATCCAATTTTTTTTACTTCTTTTGCAATATTGGTAAAACGTTTATCAAGAGGCGCTCCATTTCTCACTGAGCGATGAATAAAAGGATATAGACCAGTAAGCATGGTTGCTCTTGAAGGGCCACAAGGAACAATACCTGTAAAATGAGATTTAAAAATAGTACTTTTACTTGCTAGTTTATCTAAGTTGGGAGTAATTGCATTTTGGTGTTTCATAAAACCAAAGCAATCCCACCGCCATTGGTCTGCACATATAAATAAGACAGATTTGCTTGAATCTTTCATAAGCTATAAAATTAAATCACTAGATATGGTATTTTGAGTAAAAAAAATACACAATTAGTACAAAAAAATGAAATAAATTCATCATATTTTTTTGATAATGAAGAAAAATTGTATACACAAAATATACGAAACTTTTATTCTTAATTAAGGAGAAAATAATATGTTTAAAAAATTACTTTTAGCATTAGTATTTTCCGCTGGAACAGTTCTATGGAGTGTTACTTCTTATGCCGACGGGCATTGTGAAGGCTCTACTATGAGCGATGGACATACAGGTGGTAAATACCCTCAACAATATGAGTTATCAGAATATCAAAGTACAGCTGGCTGTAAAATGATGTTTTCTGAAAATCCAAATATTGTGAGCATTAATGATACTATTCAAGGTAACAAAGGTCTTGCGGCAGTTGCAGATCGTTTACCTGATGAACCACTAGTTGTAGTTCCTTATGATTCAGTTGGATCATATGGTGGTACAATTAGATTTTTATCAAATGCAACAGAAGCTGGTACTTCTGATATGTTATCAACTCGTCACGTAAACTTAGTACGTTTCGCAGATGATTTATCAACGATTGTACCAAACGTTGCTAAAGATTACGAATGGAATGATGATTTTACAACTTTAACCTTTATGCTTAGAAAAGGTCATAAGTGGTCTAATGGTGAACCATTCACTGCAAGAGATGTAGAGTTTTGGTATGAAGATCTAATGATGAATACAAACATTAGAGAAAAGCCTTATCCGTATCTTCTTGTTGGTGGAGAGCCTATGACTGTAGATGTAGTTAATGATACAACTGTAAGATTTAACTTACCATCTCCATTCCCAGGTTTATTGGCAACTCTTGCATGGTCTTATAACCAAGCATTTATGCCTGCACATTTCTTAGAACAGTTTCATCCAGAAATAGATTCTAACGCTGACGCTAATGCGCAAGCTTTAGGTTTTGAAAATGGTTGGGATGCTCTTGCAGCTTATTACGGTAACTCAGGTTGGACGGATACTCCAACTCCAATGTTGAGAAACCCTGATCTTGTTGCTGGTCTAGAATATGCAGCTTATCCTTCATTAGAAGCGTATATGACTATTGAAGATACGACTGAGGGTAGAGTTTATGCAGCTAATCCATATTTCCACCAAGTTGATACTGCTGGAAATCAATTACCATACATTGATTATCAAAATGAAAGATATATCAATGAAAACGAAATCAGGTTGTTAAAACTTGTAAATGGTGAAGTTGATTATAAATCTCAATCAGTACAACTTGAATCTGCGCCTCAATTATTAGATGGTGCTGAATCAGGTGGATATAGTCTTCAAATTAATCCAGGTTGTGGAGCTGCACTATTTAGCTTTAACGTTACTCATCCAGATATGGAAAAACGTAAAGTGTATAGTGACATTCGTTTCCGTCAAGCAATGTCTATTGCTCTTGATAGAAATGAGATCAACGATGTAGCATACTACGGTATGGGTGTTGTTGAACAGTTTGTAGGTATTTCACCTGCACCTGACTTTGTACCTGATGCAATTAAAATGCATATGACTCAGTATGATCCAGATGGTGCAAATGCACTTCTTGATGAAGTTGGGTTAAAAGATGTTGATGGTGATGGCTTTAGAGAACTTCCAAATGGAGCAGCTTTTGCAATGAACATTGACTATGCTACTCAAGGTATTGGGGGTGTTGAAGTTGAACTAGTTGCACGTATGTGGAATGATGTTGGTGTAAAAACTAACTTTAAAGAAGTAACACCAGATGAATATCGTGGATCACAATCTTCGAATGCATTAGATGTTCACGCTTGGGATAAAGGCCAACCATTGGCAATTATTGCAGGTAATCCTGAAACATTTAAAGCACCATTTGGTAACTACTTTAACCATACTCAAGGTATGTTATGGGCTGCTTATATAGATAGTAACGGTTCAGACGGTGTAGAGCCTCCTCAGTGGGTGTATGATTTAAGTGATGGAATTGATAAATTCCAATCATATGAATTAGGTACAGCTGAATCAAATGAGTGGGGTGAAAAAATTACAACGATG
>Ga0208941_1000564_pt1 | contig 9319 bp, 9 predicted proteins | sample AOAMet2_C27A4_35_2_FD_188080 | JGI IMG/M metagenome (GOLD analysis project Ga0208941, IMG submission 188080) | Ammonia-oxidizing marine microbial communities from Monterey Bay, California, USA - C0912_C27A4_35 (SPAdes) | ecosystem: Environmental > Aquatic > Marine > Intertidal zone | place... | reverse complement strand
AACGTTCATGAATAGAATTATTGCCATCATTAGTCATTTTTTGATTGAAATTAAATTCAAAGGATTCATGACAGCCATTACCTCCGATTAGAATATGAGCGATGGGGCGGGGCAACCTCCAGTAGTGATAGTCCCCGAGCAAACTACAATCACAAGTGGCACTGCAGTTCAGGAAAAACTGATTACAGCTGCAAGAGTATTTTCTGATTTATTGAAGCCTACATTCGGCCCTAGAGGGCTGGATAAGATGCTTTACAAAACCAATGGGACAACAGCAGTAACTAACGATGGAGCAAAAATAGTTGCAGAATTATTAGTTAAACATCCAGCTGCTAAAATGATGGTATCTATGGCTAACTCGCAGGAAGAAAACTGTGGTGATGGCGTAACAACTACAATGCTACTATGTGGAGCACTGCTTCAAGAAGCAAATCATCTTTTGAGAAAAGGATTACATCCATTAACATTGGTTGAAGGATTTAGAAAATCTCTTTTGGTTGCGGAAAGTCAAATGGATTTAGACTCTCAAGAAATTAGTGAAGAGGTATTGTTAGGGGTCGCTGAAACAGCACTTACTGGCAAGGGTACAGAAGGCGCATTAGATTTATTCTCATCAATAATAGTAGAAGCACTCACATCAATTTCTGAAACATGTGAACAACCGAAAGCGGAAAATGTTGCTATGTTCAAGTCAAAAAGCGGCAGCATTAATGATTCAAAAATAATATCTGGAGTCGCATTTCGTCGTAGAGTATTGATGGATAGTTTACCTAACAATCTATCAAAAGTAAAGGTAGCTGTGATATCTGGCGATATTAAAATTAGAAAAATGACTAGAACGGCTGAAATTCAGATTACTTCAGCAGATCAGCTCGATGCATTTGTCGATGCTGAAAAGCGCCGTAAAAATTCGCTTGGTCAATCATTAATAGATAGTGGGGCAAAACTTGTATTATGTGGAGGGGAAATTGATAGAGACATATTACATCATTTATTTGATGAGAATATTCTTGCAATAGGCGAACTCGATTCTTCAGAAATCGAAAACGCTGCCGCCGCAACAGGATCCAAAGTCATAGATTCAATCTTAGATATCGAAGTCGAAGATTTAGGTTTCTGTGGAAGTGTTATTTGGGAAAGAAATGAGGCGAGTGATATGGTGGAAGACGTAGTTAGAATAGACGGCTGTATTAATCCAGGATTAGTCACAATTGAAGTAGGTGGAGCGGGTGAAATAGCCACAGAAGAAATCATTCGCGGGTTACATGATGGATTAAGAGCAGTATCTCTGGCAATGGATGATGAAGAGGTATTACCCGGCGGAGGGGCGATACATATTCGAATCGCTCAATCAGTTAGAACTGCTTCCGAATCAGAACCGGGGCGCTCCAGACTCGCAATGGATGCATTCGCCAGAGCGATGGAGACAATACCGGGAGCTCTAGTCGAGAATTCGGGTAATGACCCCTTAGATGGCCTACTTGAATTACGTGCAGCGACCAGAAATGAAAAGAAATTTAACGGCATAAATGCTGAAGGAAAGGTATCTCCAATCGAAAGAGTATGGCACCCTAGATCAATTATCCAAGAGTCATTAGAATCGGCATGCGAAACAAGTATTGGGATGCTTCGTATAGATCAAGTTATTTCATCCCGTGGAGATTGAAAGAACGAGTTACAAACACTTCAAGGCTCATGCTTCCACGCATTAATATGACAACACGCCGAGCGTTGCTAAGTGTCTGGGAAAAGTCCGGAATCGTAGAACTAGGGAATGCATTATCCAAGATGGGGTGGGAGATTCTTTCAACAGGCGGAACATCTCGTAAATTAAGAGAAGCTGGAGTCCCAGTAACCGATGTAAGTGATGCAACAGGCCATCCTGAATGTTTCGATGGACGTGTCAAAACGCTTCATCCCGCTATACACGGAGGAATACTTGTAAGACGTGATAGAGAAGACGATATGAGAACACTCGCAGAATTAGATTATGCCACAATTGATCTAGTTTGTGTGAATCTGTACCCGTTTGAAGCGGTTGCAGCAAAGCAACCGCCGGTATCAGACGCCGAATTAATTGAAATGATCGATATAGGGGGGCCAACAATGATACGTTCTGCTGCTAAAAATCATAAAGATGTGTTAGTACTAACGGATGAAAGCCAGTATCAATCGATTATTCAAGCCCTAGAAGACGTAAACGGAAATATTTCTCAAATTAGTTTAGAAACAAAACAACAACTTTCTCTTGCGGCATATCAATGCACAGCAGCATATGATACAGCTGTAAGTAATGAACTAGAAAAGAGATTTATAGGCGGACCAGTACCAAATCGAATTCATATCTCTTCTGAGAAAGGCGTCCCTCTTCGTTATGGTGAAAATCCGCATCAGCCGGCTTCATTTTACCCTGCTTCTTCAGCATCGGGCGCTAAAGGTTTGGCTGCAGCGGTACAACATGGAGGCAAAGCCCTCTCTTTCAATAATTATCTTGATTTAGATGGTGCATTAAGAATAGCTCGAGGTTTGTTGAGAGATATGGACGAAATTCGAAACCAAGGATGTGTTGTAATTAAGCATACAAACCCATGTGGCGCTGCAATCGACACTTCTCAAAGTAATGCTTGGAAAAATGCATTAGCAAGCGATCCAGAAAGTGCATTTGGATGTGTAGTTGCCTTTACTTCAGAAGTTGAAAAAGAGACTGCTGAATCAATAGGGGGGCATTTCTTAGAATGCATAATTGCACCAGGATATACGCCTGAGGCATTAGAAATCCTTTCTCAGAAGAAAAATAGAAGAATGTTAACAATGTCTGAATTTTTACCGAGAGAAGAAGAAGTTAGAGTGCGTCAATTAGATGGTGGTTGGGTAGCGCAAGTACAGGGTCCGCCAAGTATAGACTGGAGTAATGTCAAATGTGTTACAAAAGTAGTTGGCGATGAGGACTTAGTTGCATTGGCTAAATTCGGTTCAACGGTCCTTTCCGAAGTTAAATCTAATTCAATAGTATTGGTTGCTGCTACAGAAACAGGTTTTGCAACCGTTGGAGTCGGCCCTGGGCAAACAAGTCGTGTTGAAGCTGTGCGTATAGCCGCTAGAAGAGCCGGTAGCCGAGCAGTTGGATCTATGATGGTGTCCGATGCGTTTTTCCCATTCCGCGATGGTATCGATACTGCCAATGAAATAGGGGTCACTACCGTTGTACAACCAGGCGGCTCTATGAGGGATCAAGAAAGTATAGATGCGGCAGATGAACATGGGATGTCGATGCTTTTCACCAATCAGAGATTATTTTTACATTAATTCTCAGAATCTCTTTTTTCTCTTAGGAATTTAACGAGAGAATCTAGATTTTCAAAAAGTATAGTCACTACACTTATGTGTTCACAGTCTTGACAAATGAAACGTTTCCCAGTTTCATAACCCATGTAAGGAACAATACGCGGACTAAAACAATTAGAACATACTTCTATGTTTTCTAAATCTTTAGGATTAGATTTCATCATTATCACTATTCATTTGATTGTCGGAAAGAACGTATCACATTCAATTTTTTCTGAATACTTGATTCTATAATGCTCAAGAGCTCATTTACATGTGTTGCATTCAATGCTTTGATTTGTGTATCTATAGAGTCAATAATCAACGACGCTAATTTCCAGAGTGATTCATCATTAGGGGTCGGAAACATATTTTTAACTTCATTATCAATATCAAATTCATTGATTTCCATTTCATTCATTTCTGCAATATTTTTGATATAAGATACCCACAGCATTAGTAAATTACTCCACTCAGACGATTCAATAGCCCCTTCTAATTTTGGAATAATTTCTATCAACCCTCTAACGTAGAGTTTACCAGAAGGGGCGGAATCAACATACTGTTGGACAAGCTCATCGACAGAGGGAAAAATTTCATCAAAAGATTCTGGTTTTAGTGCGGGCTCTATTAGAGATAGAATACGAAAGCGTTTCCCTCCATTAGCGGTATAAAGCAGATTAGTGCCCTGTTCTTGCAGGTCATTAATATCTACTAGAGTGCCTACATCATATGGTACCGACCATCCGTTTATTTCAGGCATTGAAAGATTTGACATTACATGACCATAAGGCAAATCATTGAGTGTAATATCATCTAACATCTGTTTATATCTCGGCTCAAAAACTCTCATTATCATTTGATCCCCTGGTAAGAGAAGTGAATCGAGAGTGAATAGAGGCACAATCATTTGTCCTTCTTTTAGTGAGGGGATGTCGTCTAATTTCAGAACTTCCACATCACACACGCCCCATTTTCCCTCTAGTCGCCAAACCACTAATCACTAAAGCACCAATCAATGTGAGTGCTGAAAACCCTGGCACCGAATTATCCTCATTTTCATCTTCGTCGCCCTCTTCCATAATATCGGGCGCTGGATTAACGGTAATTTTTCCAACCATATTAGCTGCCTCATGAGGTTCACATACAAATTCGTAAGTACCGTTCATACCTATTTCAAATGTAAACGAATAGTCTACGTTTCTTTCAGGTTCGCCCGAATCAAAGATATTATTTTCCTCAACTGCATTATGGGCTAATAACTCTCCATCCCAAAAAAATCTAACTGTATCTCCTTCGGTAATTGTTACTTCTGCGGGGGAAAAACGCAAATTTGTACTATCTACTGAGATAATCACTTCTTCTCCCAAGGTTATATTTTTATTTTCCTCAGATGTCACTGTCACTCCTAAAAAAGAGAGAGCAAATAATGAAAGCACCAAACTCCAAGCGTAAAACTTCCGCGCCTTCATACTTTTACAGAAATTGGTTGACGTATGAACTCATGTTTCCAGAGAAGACTAATTTTCTCCTCTAGTGGTTACTTTGACTCCTACATACCAAAGCCCAATAAGTCCCACTAAAATTATAGTGATAGTTCCAAACCCCGGATCCGCGCCGTTCCATGAAGACATATCATTCCAAACTCCATCACCTTTTGTCGATACCAACCATACGAAATAAGCAGACAAGGAAGTCATAGTCATAATCATGAACATTACACCTCTTTTAGCATGCTTTGGTATTGTTTTACCAGTAGCATAGTAATCAAATATAGCGTTTCCAAAATAAGGATTAGTTAACGTTTTTCGGAATAATTTTTCACTGGAAAGAGAGAATAAAAAAGCAGCGGGAACAGCCCAAGATACCGTGGGCCAACCAGGTATCCAAATTCCAATAATTGCAAATAAAACAAACAATGAACCAGTGCCTATGTACAATTTACTTTTCAGAGGACTACTAGCGACACAGTATTTTTCAACAACCTCGTCGATAGTTTGTAACCTATCCATAAAACTCCGACCGACCATCTAATCATAAAGGAATATGTCTCAATTTATGCAATAATTCCAAACCGTCAAGGATTATTACTCGCTCGGAGATGTATGGGCGCGCCGTATATACAACCCCGTCAGGGATCAATCAGTCATCCGTTACGTATCGCAGTTCTGATTTCAGGAGGGGGTTCAGGCCTACTCGCTCTACTCAACCATCAGCACTCCAAACCTACCACACATATCACAAAATTAATCATCTCAGATAATGAAAATGCAAAAGGTCTTCAATATGGTGATGATTTTCAGATTTCTACAATAGCGATAAATCTACCACAATCTCACGATAGAGTTCAAAAACGTATCTTACATGAAAATATTATTCATGAAAGATTAATCGAATCAAATATCGAACTTATAGTCTTGAATGGTTATATGAGGATTTTAACTCCAGAATTTGTAAAGAAATGGAAAGGCCGTTTGATCAATATCCACCCCTCTCTCCTTCCAAAATATCCCGGTGCAAACGCCCAAAGAGATGCTCTAGAAGATGGTGCTACAATAACTGGATGTACAGTTCATTTAGTCGATGAAGGAGTAGATACAGGGAAAATATTGGCACAATCTGAAGTCCCTATTTTGCAAACCGATACAATTGAAATTTTACAGAACCGTATCAAAGAGAAGGAACACTTGCTTTATCCAAAGGTTCTGGATGATTATTGCGCACATCAATCTATTCAAAGATAGAATTCTTAATTTCATCGAGAGTAATTTCTTTAAATTCTCCCAATTTAATATCATATTTTGAAAGCTGCATATCCCCTATCGCTAGACGATGAATTGATACTACATAATTACCCAGAGAACTAAACATCCGGCGAATCTGACGTTTTTTCCCCTCACTAATTGTTAAAATCGCAATATTTTGATCATCTAAAGTAATATTCGCAGGCCTTGAAATATATTTTTCCACATAATTATTTTCAGATACTACAACATTAACTCCATTTTTTATTTTAGAGATTTCTTCTTCAGTAATTTCTAATTCAGTTTCGACAAGATATTTCTTAGATATATGATTTTCAGGATTTGTTATCTTTTCAACTAATTTACCATCTGTAGTCACTAATAACAAACCAGTAGTATCTTCATCTAATCTTCCAACAGTAATTAATGATTCATAAACTCTGGAAGAAACCTTGCCCCTGAATATTTCATAAATTGACTTCTTTCCCAAATCTTTCTCTTGAAAATTTAAGCGAGAGCAAATAACTCCTGCTGGTTTATTCATTAAAAAATAAACATCACTGGACGGTAAAATCAACGTCTCCCCCCTGAAAGTCACGACCTTTTTATTAGGATTGAATTCAAACTTCATATCCTTCATAATTGAACCATTAACTTCAATATCGCCAGACCAGATGGCATTTTTCACATCGTTCTTCGAAGAAAAAACCCCGCATTTGGACAGAAATTGATGAAGTCTTATTTTCATAAATCATTCCATTTCAAATTCGACTAAATCTCCGACAGAATCATACAAACTTGGTCCACTGCCAAGGTAGTAAACGCCCCCTGTTTTTGTTCGAGAATCCTCTGGTTGTGAATTATTTCCACTCGCGCAGGTTCCAGTACAACCATCTGCAAACGCGACATAAACCCGGCCATCTCTATCGATATGTAAATCGTTGAAGTCAAGTAAATTCCTATTAGATCCGCCTATATCTCTACAGTCCCCACTGTTAAGACAAATACTTCCAATTTGTACAGGGTCATCAGAAACTCTTACCGTATGAAATATTGGATTTTCGTCTAATGCATTTAAGCTGTAAGTGATATACAAATGATAGTGTACGTTATTATTGGCAAAGTGAGGATTTCCTGTCCAATTAACTTCATCAATATCTAATGCGCCTAATTCACTCTCATTTTCACTCCCTAGGTATGTTATTGCGATCCGCCCTGGGTCACCTGCATCAATTTGAGGAAAAGTCGTTGAAATTACTTCTATTGGACTTATTCTAATGCTGTCTTTTTCCCAAGATTCTCCTGAATCAGTACTTCTCGACATATATACTCCAAAATCAGCCCCAGACCATATATGATATGCATTAGAATCTGTATCGGTCGCAACCTCACTATTTTTTCGAGGATTAGGGGTACTGACATCTTCACCCATTGTTCGAGTCTCCCAAGAGTAACCATTATCTTTTGAGAAAATTACTGCGGGAGTCTCAACCCTTGGTGTAACGTAAACAGTTCCATCCGGAGCGGTCGTAATCGCTCCATGCAAGCCTCCATCGTCAGTGGCTAGTCCGAATATCTGACCTCCTAATTCGAAAGTAGCCCCGCCATCAAAACTAGTGAAACAGAAAATCCCCAATCCTTTATTGTAACAAAAATATACTGCCTCTTCATAAATTGGAGATAATGAGCCAGGAATTCCATATCCGTCGCTGACCCAAGGTCCCGTTGCGAGTTTAATATGGTCATTCAAAGGAGTAGTGCCTGAATCATGAGGATTACCCAACCAACTTTCTCCATCATCATCTGACCAGCCAATCCAAGTAGATTCCAATCCCATCATATGAATATTAAATACACGATCAGTAACTGGGTCTACCCAGCCGTAAGGGTCACTAGTGAATGGCGCTTGAGTGAAATCACGCGAATTTTCCCAAGTGACTCCATGATCACATGAACGCATTGGTTTTTCCATTGCAATAAAGAATATACATCCACTCGAAGTTATTCCAATACTTGGCTCTGGACCATCCTCACCTACATTACTAAAAACAAAATTTAGAGGTAAAGGAGGGATATCGATTGATTGACCGTTTGCTCCGGTTACAAATACTCCATTATTTGAATCTAATTCCTCGCTAATAATTTTATTTTCATCATCCGCCTGTAAGCACCCTGAAAGCATCACTGCGCACATCATTAGGCTAACAAGAGCAGCAGTGATACGAGTACTCATATCCTTCCCATTTCACAGAGTTATGTTATCCTTTCCTTTCTTCGTTCAAATTAATATTTTAATTATATATTTACTTATTCGATATATCCGGCGGTTTATTCATAAAGGGTTTTTCACCGCATTAAGATATGAACCGTGTAACCGTTATACTTGCTAGCCTATTATTAATTTCAACCCCGCTCTCAGGATGCCTTACAGAAGACACACTTGAAGACTTAATCGATGATGTATTAGGCTGCATGGATGAACAGGCTAAAAATTACGATGAAAACGCTACAACTGAGCTTGTTGGGAACTGCATATATGCTGCTTCTATGAATGTATTTATGGAAGCAATGACGCAAGAAATTAGTATTGAAAGTATGTTAAATGAGAATACAACTACTGCTGGTTATTCTATGTATATGAACGGCCCAGCGGGTGATGATTTTGGAGATACAGGCGATGAAATGATGACCATTGAAGAAGTAGTAATGGTTAATCTATCCGCCAATGCAGCTCATGTGCAATTGACTCTAGAACTTGAACCAATGATCTCGATCACTAATACGATGACACAAGTAGGAGAGGTCGTAAATGTTCATCATGAAATGAGTGGATTAATGGCCAGCCAAATGGCAGGAGAGAGTGTCGATGAAACATATCAAACCAGAGATGCATCACCTGATGTCATGGAATGGGTAATCCCGATGATGAGCGGCTCTTTCGGGTCCCTTATGTCAATGGGAGATGAGATGTCAGATGAGGAACCATCAATGCTTGAGGATTTAGAAAATGATGGTTTTGATATGGCAAATGCTACTATGACTGTAACTTTTGATTCATCATCAAATTCCCAAACCATGGATCTATCGACCACCAATGAAACAGGAACGACAATTAATTTGTCTGTTATGATAGACGCCAATTCTGAACTTATGTCTTATTCCACCGAAACATCGAATGCGAGTGAAACCTCAATTATGTCTTACACACTTATGTGGGGCGATGCAGTTGTAATAACGGTAGATGAAACACT
>Ga0208941_1000543_pt1 | contig 9577 bp, 6 predicted proteins | sample AOAMet2_C27A4_35_2_FD_188080 | JGI IMG/M metagenome (GOLD analysis project Ga0208941, IMG submission 188080) | Ammonia-oxidizing marine microbial communities from Monterey Bay, California, USA - C0912_C27A4_35 (SPAdes) | ecosystem: Environmental > Aquatic > Marine > Intertidal zone | place... | reverse complement strand
CTTCACTCCAATAAAATACGTCTTGTTGTTTATCTTGTTTGTTCTTCTTAATAGCAGAAGTTTTTACCGCTTTAGTTAAAGAAGTAAGCATTTGGTTAGTAAAATTAAAATCTAAATTAAGATTAGTTAAATTTTGATTGTCCTTATTTCTTCTAATCCACTTTAATCTATTTAAAGCAGTGTCCGTTGAGTGCTCTATAGTTCTTGTTGCAACTTCTATTTGTGCAATAGCTATTCCAGTTCTGACACTATTTTCTGTAACTGGAGGACAATTTCCTTCAATAATGTTAAAAGGACAAACTAAATCAAATTCATAAATCTCTTGTTCGGTGTCATCACTTATATACATCTTTAAACCACTTGAGCTGAAAGCGATACCTCTTGGTTCATCTGTGCCACTTGCTCGTAGAAAAGGTATCAAAGAAACACTACCATCTATAGTAAATGAAGATGTGTCATAAGCTACATTTAAAGAAATTTGAGTAACAGCTTGTGATCCATTTGTATGACTAACAACAAAAATTCTTTTTCCATTTGCACTAAATCTCATTGAGTTTGGATTACTTACACCTTGGCCGTCTAATGCAATTCCAGCAGTAGTGACAAGTGATATTGTTGCTAAGTCATATGGTGTTGAAAGTTGATACTCTAACAGTCTAGGTTTTTCTGAATTTGCACCATGATAAACTAAAAATAACTTTGTTCCATCTTCATTAATTTCCATACCTTGAAGACGATTATCATCTGGATCAGTTCTAGTCCCGGCAGCACTACTTCCATTTTGCAAGTCATCATCAGAGTCAAGATCTATAGTTTCTGAAACATATGTGCATGTGGAAATATCATACGCCGAAGTCAAATCAAATCTATATACGATGTCACCATCATTCCCTCTTGTTGTTGTGAATAGTTTCATACCATCACTACTAAATTCTAAGTCATGTATAAATTGAGTTTCTGTACCATCGCTACCACTACCTGTTTCACATCTTTCATTATGACCTGCGTAAGTTCTTGTAGAGATATCATATGGTGTAGATAGGTTATATTCGTTTATAAAATGGTGATCATTTGGAGAAAGTGAGGGTTGAAAGCTATAACTTGCGAACACTTTTGTTCCATCTTTATTAAAATGAATACCATTTATTTCACGCCCTAAATCGTCGAATGTTTCGTTTTGTACACTAGTTACCATAGCTCCAAATGAATTAGAGATGGGAAATATAAATAATAAAATTAAAATAAAGTTTTTTATAAACTTCATATAATTAAAATGTTGCTGACAATTTAATACTCAGGTCTTTAAATTGTTTATTTACCAGTTCAACTATTCCAGCTTGTGCTTGCATCAAAATAAAAGATAATGACACAAATAAACCTACAGCTAATTTTAAGAAAAATACCATAATGAAAAATACTACATAAAATTTAATTTAATGGTTTTTCAGTTCATTTAAGTGCTCAAACCGGGCAGAAATTCTGATATTGAGTGCGTTTTATCGAGAATAAAATAATCTTCATCATAAATTCAAATATATAAATTTTAATAAATCAAGATGCTTAATTTAATAAAAAAAAGTAAAAAATTAATTATAAAAAGTGCTCTTAAACTAAAAATAATTATTATTTTATTTGGATTTTTTTTCTCATCACTCTCTTTAGCTGAACCTACATTTATTGCTAATCTTGATATCAGCAGAGAAGGAGTTTCTACTGGAATAACATTTAAACCTGACGGTACAAAAATGTATATTACAGGACAAAGTGCTGATGAAATATTACAATATAATCTAACTACAGCTTTTGATATTACTTCAGCAACTTTAGAAAAATTTGTGGAAATCGAAGCAGTAGAGACTGCACCACAAGATGTAAAATTTAATTCAGATGGAACTATAATTTTTATTTTAGGAAAAACTGGTGCTGGGATCGATAGATGGTCTTTAAGTACACCCTATGATATTGGATCGATCACTGCAACAGATACCACTCATACTTCTATTGGAGGTGATCCAAGAGGATTTGCTTTTAATAATGATGGAACAAAAATGTTTGTTTTGGATGGTAGTGCAGAAAAGCGGGTAGAAGAATATAATCTTTCAACACCATATAACCCTGATACTAAAACTTTAACCAACACACTTGGTAATGCAACAAGTAGTAATTTTCATCAGGGACTAGGTTTCAATGCTGATGGATCAAAAATGTTTGTAGTAAAAGGAGAAGATAGTACGGATAATGCTGATAATAAAATTGATGAATACGCTTTATCTACAGCTTTCGATATATCAACCGCAACATTAACTGGTACATTCTCACCAACTATTTCCAGTGCTGCAGACATAACTGGTCTGGCTTTCAATAATGCTGGAACAAAAATGTATCACTTAGATTTTGATGGTGATAAAGTTCATGAATATAGCTTAAGCTGTCCTTTTGCAGTTGTTAGTTCGTCAACGTGTGACGCACCACAAAAAAATAAAGATGTAAGGGGTGTAGTTGATGCACAAATTAATACTGCTAAAAATTTTGCTAAAGACTCAAGTCAGTCTGCTTTAAAAAGATTATCTATTTTAAGAGCGAATAAATACTACAACGCAAGTGCACAAAATATAGAGTTAAACTTTCAAAATGAATTATTAAAGAAAGTATCCAATAATGTTTTAAGTTCCGCACAAGCTAAATTAAACCCACTTCAAAAATTAGATCAAATTTTACCTAATGATTGGGAGGTATGGTCTGAAGGTAGTATTAGTTTTGGAAAAATTGGTGAGAGCTCCTTAAGTTCTGCTCAAGATATTGATAGCCTTGGTATAACTGTGGGTGTTGATACAAAAATGGATAATGACCAAATATTAGGAGTTGCTTTAAGAGTAGGTAACACTGATGTTGATGTTGGAACCTTTGGTTCTAAAGTTGATACAAATGCATTAAGTTTATCTCTTTATGGAATTAACAGTTTAGAAAACAGTAATTTTTTAAAACACGTTTTTGGAGTTAGTTATTTAGATAGTGATATTGTAAGAAAATATGAAGGAAATACCGACATAAATACGGGTGACCGTGAAGGTAAGCAGGTTTTTGGTTCACTTAATTTTGGAAGAGAGTATGAAAATGGTGATTTAATTATTACTCCAACAGGTCGTATCGATGGAAGTTATACAGCACTTAATGGTTATACAGAAAGTGGCAGCGCTGCAGCACTTAGTTATAATGATCAAGACATTAAATCTTTAATGGCTTCTTTAGGAGTATTAATAGACCAAGATGTTGATCTAGAAAATTCAACTGTAAGATCTAGAATTAATCTTGAATACAGTAAAGAGTTTGCCTCAAGCTCTAAGGTGGTAACAAGCTACGTATCAAACAGTGAAAGTTTTGAATATCAAGCTGATAACAAAAATAGAGATATATACACAGCAGGACTTGGTTTAGATTTTAAGCATGACCAAGGGTTAACAATTAGTACTGATTACGAAAGACAGCAAATCAAGGGTCATGGTTATATTAATAAATTTACATTATCAGCAGGCTTTTTATATAGAAAAGAAACAGAGTTTGCACTTGGTCTTGATGAAGAAATGACTTCGAGCTTTAAAATTTCTAAAGCACTAGGTGTATTTGATTTAGAATTTGATTTAGAAAATAATTTTTCAAATCAAGAAAATCATAATGCTAACTTATCTATATTAAGTAAATTTTAATGAGCAAAATAAAAATAGTTTTCTACTTAGCTTTAGCTTTTATTTTTTATAAAGGCTTTGTTGCATTTCAAAATTTTGAAATTGGTGTTGACGACAGGGTTGCATCTATAGAAGAAAAAGCAGATTTTGAAAAAGAAGGTGAAGTAATTGGTCTCATGATGTACTTGGGCGACCCACCAGAATTATATGAACATTTATTAACTAAGAATAAATCTAGGTGTTTAGAAATGAGACAAACAGCAGAAGAGAGCTCCTCTGCATACTATGAATGCGCAAGAGTGAACGCCGTCCTTAAAGGTGGAAAAATTATAAGCATTATTAATGAAATTGAAGTTATAGAATAACTATTAAATTAAAATTTATTTGAAATTTCTATATTTGCACCATAGTCAGGTACATCACTTATAAAATTATAATTAGAGCTCATCTTTAAATCAAATCCATTTATGTTATTTGTATATGAGAAACTAGTATTTTCAAAATTATTCAGATCAAATACAAATTTCATTTCATCAATTGGCACATACCCTACAGATAAATAAATTTCATTACTATGACCTTTGCCGTTAGATTGAAATCTCTCAAAATTTCCAACGAATGACCATCCTGTTATGGAAGTGACATCAAAACCATAACCAATTCTAAGATTATGCTTTGATTTATTTTCTACATTATAATTGTAAACTGTACTTTGACTATTAAGATAATAAAATTCTGCATCTGATGATGGGCTTAGATCTGCAATATATTCTAATCGACCATGATGATTAATAATTTCATCTTCTTCTTTATCTGTATCTGTTTTATCTAAAAGGACACCAAGTGTTATTAATGCTGATTTAATATTTTGCTCTTTATAAAGTAGTGCATCAGCTAAACTATCTCCAACAACAGTTCTTTCTCTAAATGCTTTTAGTTTTGTGTACCCTAAATCTAATTTAATACCTGGATTGAGATTTAAATCTTCATCAACTATTCTTTTTCCAAAATTAAATGATCCATATATCTGTTGACCTTCTCGGTTTCCCTCTAAAATGTTACCATAAATAACCCTTTTTTGATCTATATCTAGTAAACTAACTCCAATTAATGCATCTGTAAAAAAATGATCATCTCTAAGTTTGGTATCATATAAGGCAAAACTATATGCATCTGTCTCTAATTTTGTTCCACTACTTCCAATATCAACATTATCGTTTGCATACTGAAAAACGTATCCATGCATAGCATCTCTGTCATCATCTTTAATTTTATCAGCACCAACTGAGATACCATAACTGTGAATATCTTTTGATGATGAATTTATAGATTTATTTTTACCTAAGCTAATTCTACCTTCACTCCATTTAAACCAATCCTCACTATCATAACTTCTATCAATTTCTTTTTTAGAATTTTTAAGAGCACTAACTAATTTTGATATTTTTTCATTTGTAAAATCAATTTCTGCATTAAGATTTGATAAATTATCTTTATTTTTATGTCTTCTTAACCACTCAATTCGATGAAAGATTGGAAGAGTATTATTTTTAATTATACGTTTTGATAATTCAACATTAGCTTCAATGATTGCTTTAACATCATCGTTAGCTGATGCATCAGCACAAGTAATTGTACCAGCGCAAGCTACACTATATTCAAAAATTGTGTTAGTGCCAGTCTGAGACTGTCTGCTATCTGTATCTTGTGTAATATATAATTTTGTAAAATTTGCTGAAAAAATAAATCCAGCCATGATTGAATTTCCTGAAGATGAAACTTGGTCACTAAATGAATATGACTGAGAAAATTCCAAAGTGCTCACATCCCATGGGGTTGTTAATGTATATTTATGAATTGAGTCTGAGCCATTTCCACCTATATAAAATATAGTTCCACTTGAATGAAATTGAATACTTCTTGGGTTACTTTCTTTACTAGTTAAAGCTGAAGATTGAGTTGAATCTTTTGTTGCAGTCTTTACATCCCACGGGGTGGACAATGTAAATTGTTGTATTACTTCTGTTTGATTACCAGTGACATACATTTTGGTTCCATCAGTTTTAAAAGCTAAAGATCTTAATTGATTTTCATCTGATACATTAAAATCATCATCATATTGTAATGTAGAAGTATCCCAAGCCGTAGTTAAATTGTATTGTCTAACTGACAACTCAGCATTATCTATAACATACATCACTTTCCCATCTGGTTTGAATTTTATTGCATGAGGTTTGTCTATGTTAGTTAAAGGTGTTGAAGAGGTTTTAGTAGCAGTGTTAATATCAAATGGAGTGCTTAAAGAATACTGAATTACACTATCAGTTGTAGAGGTAGTATCCTTTTCACGATTTGTTACATACATAATTGTTCCATCTGGTTTAAAGTTTATTTGTCTTAAGCCATCAGCGTCTGAGGAAATATCTTTTGATTGTTTAAATTCTATAAAAGCAAAAGCATTAGAATAAAATAATGCTAAAAAGCTAAATACAAAAAATGATGTCTTGAGAATTTTTTTCACCTTAGCAGATTAATGAAATTGGGATAAATACAACCGTGTTGGTGCCCAAATCGAATTAAATTTGTTAGCTATAATATCATTTGAGAGCATTCTCACATCTCATGTTGACAACTGACCAAAATGGGTGGAAAAAACAACTTGTAAGACTTTAATAGAGATCATGATTAAAATCACAAATAAAACTAATGAAGAACAAATCTTCAAAATTATTAATGAAAATTTTAGTCAGTTAGCACCCTCATATTATTCGTTGGTAACTCATTGGTTTATTAATGCTTATAAAAATTTTAAAGGTATCGATAAGTATATAATTTTAATTTATCTGATTAATAAAGACTTTATTCACTATAGAAAAAATGGACTAATGGTTGATTATGATACGTTTTATAAGGATAAAACACTAGAAATTCCAAATATTAATATTTCAGATATTGCAAGAGACCTTCTTATACCTAAGGAAAATGTAAGAAGAAAAATATCTGAATTAGAGGAAAAAGGTATTATTAAAAGAGCAGGAAAAAAGATCTTTATTGAAAGACCTGGCTTTATACAAGCAAAAGCTAATATAACTTTAAAAGATTTTAGTAGTTTGGTTTCTACGTTTAGTGAAATTTTAAAAGATAAAAAAATAATTAAAGAACCTTTAAACGCAGATCAAATTTCAGATTTAATTAAAGAAAATTTTTCTTTTTGTTGGTATCAATTTTATAAATTTTTATTCATGTTTTCTAACCGTTGGAAAACAGATACTAAAACTCATGATTTAGAAACAATATGTGTGGGATTAATTGTAATGATTAATACTGTTCAAAATAGAGGTTTCAAAGACAAGAATTTAGATAGACAAAAATATTTTAAAGCAGTTCAAAAATCTAATCACATTGGTATTAACGCATTTTCTATAGCTGATATTACGGGAATTCCAAGGGCTACCGTTGTAAGAAAATTACAATTTTTAATCGAAAACAAATTTTTAAATATTAGTGAAAAAAAACTTTATAACTTTGCTATGGGGACACAAACTAAACAATTTAAAGTGCTCACTAAATTACAAGATAAAAATATGAAAGCTTTGGGTAAATTTTTGTATAAGGTTTTTAATCAGATTAAAATAATAAACACTAATTAGATTTTCTTAAAATAAGAACAAAAATTACAGACGTTACCATCATCACTAATGCATAGGCAGCTGTGGGTACCATATAAATAATATTATCAAATAATTGAGTAGCAACAAAAACTGCTAGGGTTCCATTTTGCAAACCACATTCTAAAGAGATAGCTCTTTGTTGAGGTGTCCCTGATGCAAAAAATTTAGCAACATAAAATCCTATCACCATCATAGTTACATTTAATATTAAGGCTATTAAACCTGCTCGAGTTAAAAAGCTTACAATTTTATCCCATTCTTCAATATATATTGCAGCAAAAACAAGTAAAAATAATGCAATAGAAAATCTTTGGATAAACTTCAAATTTCTAATCACTAAATCACCAGTAAAGTGTCTAATAATCATTCCAATTATTACTGGAACCGTAACTACAAAAAACATTTTTAAAGAAATGGATACCATTGTTATTTCTCTCTCAACATAGGTGATATCAAATAGATTAATTGAATTGATCACAATGAATGGCACTGTTACTATACTTAATAAGCTCATAACTGCTGTCAGTGATATTGATAGCGCTACATCACCCTCTGCAAATTTTGTAAGAACATTGGAGGTTACACCCCCTGGAGCAGCTGCAATTAGCATTACTCCTAAGGCCATTTCAATTGGCACACCTAAGGTAATGATAAGTAAATAGGCAACGATTGGTAAAACAATCAACTGACAAATAAAACCAATAAAAAAATCTTTAGGGTTTTTTACAACTCTTAAAAAGTCATCTACTGTTAAAGAGGCTCCTAGACCAAGCATAATAATAGCTAGAGCGATTGGAGCGATGTTGGTTACTATTTCCATTAATTTAATTTAAAATTTCATGCATAGTTCCACCCATTTTGATCATTTGTCAACCCATTTTGGACAGTTATAAAGAATAAAATAAATTATCAATCATAAAGCTATAGCTAATAAATTTAATTTAATTTTAACACCCGTACAGATGTATTTATTTTACATACGTTAGTCAGCATAGATAAAATTATAAGATTTATATCTTTTAAAAGATGGTGTTTAAAAAAAGCAAAAACTATCCAATTGATATTAAAGTGAGATCATCACTTAATTTTCCAGATTTAGAGCTGTCAATTATTTTTTTACTAATATCTGATAAATGTTTTTTCGAATCTTTTGTGTAGTTATCTTCAATTATTTCAATTGAACCTTCAATACCTATTTCTTGTCCTTCAGCATTTAAACTTTCTGATAAGCCATCTGTAAAAACATAAAATTTATTTCCATTTAAAACTTGTTTATTAATTTTATAAATTGATTTATTTTTTTGGTGAATAACCCCCATCGGCGGTGCTTCACTATCAAAATTTTGGTATTTACCATTTTTATCTCTAATAATAGCTGGCTGATGTCCTCCATTTACCCATGAAACTTCTTTGGTAATTAAATCATATTTTCCAAGAACACATGTCACAAACATGCCTGATGTTTTGGTGAGAAATAAATCGTTATTCATATGAAGCATCATTTCATCTGGATCCACCTGATCTCTTGACATGACTTCAAATAAAGTAGAAGCTTTTGCCATCACCATTCCAGCATGAACTCCCTTACCTGCAACATCTGCAATTATAAAATTAATACTATCATTATGGGGATAAAAACTAAAAAAATCACCTGAAACTTCTCTCGAAGCAATATTAATTCCTTGCACAGGATAATTTTGTAAATCTCTTTTTGGTAAAAAATTTTCTTGAACTTTTGCAGCCAAATTTACTTCTTTGGAAATTCTACTTCGCCACTTTTCTTTTTCATTTTCACTAATCTCAAGCTTGTTCATCAATTTATTATAATAAAGTCCTATTACCCCTCCTGCAGTGAAAGGATCTTGTGGGCCTCTGATAGAGAGATCTCCACTTTCAGACTGTTTTTCAAGGATTGAAATTAAATCATGTTCTACTGACACTGCATTATGTTCAGCAATATTTAATCCTAATTCCTCTTGTAAAGGAGTTACTCTTAATGGATAAAAATAATTTAAAATTTTTAAAATAATATAGGATCCAAAAAATGCGAAAGCGCCAATTGCTAATATTCCTATAACCTGGACTTCAATTTGCTCTAACCTTGTAAGTCCTGTTCCTAATTTCTCTAAATCACTGAACAAACCAACTGAAATAGTTCCCCATACACCTGCTCCTAAATGAACTGGCACTGCACCTACAACATCATCTATCTCATATTTGTTT
>Ga0208941_1000515_pt1 | contig 10093 bp, 5 predicted proteins | sample AOAMet2_C27A4_35_2_FD_188080 | JGI IMG/M metagenome (GOLD analysis project Ga0208941, IMG submission 188080) | Ammonia-oxidizing marine microbial communities from Monterey Bay, California, USA - C0912_C27A4_35 (SPAdes) | ecosystem: Environmental > Aquatic > Marine > Intertidal zone | place... | reverse complement strand
AAGATCAAAGCTTTAAAGTCTCGATATATAGCTTACTTTCAGATCTCAGGGATGCAAAATATCCATTAATTGGAGATGCAAAAATTTTATTGGTTGCTGCTGAGCCAGCTAGTTGTAACGCTGAAAAACTTACCGCCATTGTTAATATTCCCAACGGTCCAGATGTTAATATCGCGGCAAAAGTTTTTTTATCACCAGATTTTTCCCAGACATTATTGCTTGATAAGTCTGATGCACAGGTCAAAGGTTTCGATCTTCCTTCAGCTTTTTTATATCAGGAGATTATTCAGCTAGAACTAGTAGTTTTTTGCTCAAAAAATACGTTTCATATTTTTAAGACGCTTGATTTGAAGTACTCTGAAAATAACGCAGAACAAGTATTTATTTATGCTAACGAATGGTTAAAAAAGGAACAATAGTTTAAAATGGGAAAAGGATAAATTTAATGCAGCTCAAACACATTAAACTGGCTGGATTCAAAAGTTTCGTGGACCCCACGAGGATATCTTTCCCTACAAATATGGTCGCCGTTGTTGGCCCCAATGGATGCGGCAAATCAAATGTCATCGATGCAGTGAGATGGGTTTTAGGCGAACTTTCAGCTAAAAATTTAAGAGGTGACTCTATGTCAGATGTCATCTTCAATGGTTCAGATTTAAGAAAACCCTCAGGTCAATGCAGCATCGAACTATTATTTGATAACTCTATGGGCAAATTAGGTGGGGAATACGCAAAATATAACGAAATTTCCATCAAGAGATTGATGACCAGAGACGGACAATCTAATTACTCTATTAACAATACCTCATGCAGACGCAAAGATGTTCAAGACATTTTTTTAGGAACAGGCCTCGGGCCAAGAAGTTATGCAATTATTGAGCAGGGGATGGTATCCAAAATTGTTAGCGCCAAACCGGAGGAAATGAGAACCTTTATAGAAGAAGCTGCTGGCATTTCAAAATACAAAGAACGAAGAAAAGAAACAGAACAGCGGATCAAGAAAACAAAAGAGAATCTATCGAGAGTCTTGGATATTAGAGATGAAATTAAACGATTGATAAATAGACTCCAAAATCAAGCTAATGCTGCTGAAAAATATAAGAAATTTCAGGTTGAAGAGAAGGATTTAAAGTTAAATATATCTATCTTAAACAGTCTTAGCGCCAAGGCACAAAAAGATAAGCTGTCATCACAGATATCCTCTTTAGCAAATCAAATTACTGTAAAGTCAGCTGAGGTTGAGACTCAACAATCAACGATTGATCAAATTCGAACTGAGCACTCATCTGTTTTATCGGCCTTTGAGATAGCGCAAAAAAACTTTTATTCGATTGGAGCAGACATAGCTAGATACGAAGCTAATATTCAAAATTTAAACAAGACAGAGTCACAAACAAAAGCCGACCTCGCAAATGCCAAGGAAAGTTATTCTAGGGCTATTGAGAAAGAATCATCATTCGACACCTTAAACCCAAAAGAAAATGAACTTAAACTAAATATTGCTATCTTAAAGGCCCTGCAAGCCAATGAGCAAAAGCAGAAACTAGAAATCCAAATTAATGATTATGAATCAAGTATTCAACTTAAGTCAGATGAGGTTCAAAAACATCAAGGAACCATTGAGAAGATTAAAAATGATAACGCTTTGTTTTCTTCAAGCTTTGATGAAGCGCAAAGTAGTTTTTCTTCAATCAGCACTGATATTGCCAGGCAAGAAGCCAACCTTCAAAATTTAGAGAAATTAGAAGCTCAATCACTAAGTGATCTAGAGAGAGCAAAAGTAAGCTATCAAGCTGCAGTTGAAAAAGAGTCAAATCAAGAAAATTTAAGCCCTAAAGAAAAAGCAATGAACTTGCTTGATAACATTTTAGAATCACTTGGTAATCTTGGCTCAAATGGTGATTCTATTAAATCTAAAGCTCTAGAGTTAAAAGCAGCGCTCACCAGCATCCTAAAGATTGCCTCTGATCAATCGAAAAGTATGACTGATGAATATTTGCAGCGACAAAAGAGACTAGAGGAAACGCTTCTGCAAACTGCAGAAAAGAAATCTCAGATTGAAAAAGAGTTAGTATTATTTTCAGCCAAGAAGGCAGAATCAGAACGGAGTCTCGATAATTATAAAAGCAAGAAATTGGAAGTTAATGAGTTGATCAGAAAATCTGAGGAGTTGAAATCAGCCTCATCAATTGAGTTAAGATCTCTGGAATCCCAGAAAAATAATTTAAAACTAGATCTTAGAACCTTTGAGGTTAATCTAGAAAATGCATCTATTATTTTAGAAAAAGCTGAGGTTAAAATTTCAGAAGTCAATCCATCGGACTTTGCTTCGCTTGATCTAGCGAAACTAGAGAGTTCTCTTGCAGAAATTCAAAGCAGCATCTCAGCTCTATCATCCATTAACTTGGCAGCGCCAGATGAGTATCTTTCCAGGCAGAATAACCTCACAGAGTTACTTGAACAAACTGAGCTGAAAAAAAATGAAGCTGATGAACAGCTAGCCATCCTAATTCAAAAAAGTGCCTCTGCTGAGGGGGACTTAAATACAATTCGGCAAAAGCAATCTAAGGTGGATGAGTCTATTCGAGAGACTGAGAATAAGAAGTCTATAGCTGCATTAGATCTTAGGGCCCTTGAGGAACAGTCAAATAATTTAAAACTAGATTTCAGAACCTTTGAGGTTAACCTTGATAATGCTTCGCAAGCTCTTACAAGAGCAGGCCTTGCCATAGGAGATATCAACCCTGAAGAGTTTAAAGATATGGATATTTCTAATCTTGAGCAGTCCCTTGCAGGGGTTCAAGCTAAAATTATTTCACTTGGCGCCATTAATTTAGCTGCGCCTGATGAAATTGCAGAGGAATCTCAGCGCATGGAGGAGCTCGATGCTCAACTTGAAGATCTAAATGAGGCGCTTGAAAAATTGCAGGGTGCTATCAAGAAAATAGACGCAGAATCTAAATTAAAGTTTGATGAAAGTTTTAATGCAGTAAATTCTAAAATACAGGAGATCTTTCCTAAATTATTTGGTGGCGGAAAGGCTTCTTTAGAATTGCTCGAAGGCGATTCTCTCAATTCTGGCATTACATTGACAGCGCAGCCACCTGGGAAAAAGAATGCAACCATTTCTCAGCTCTCCGGAGGGGAAAAGGCAATGACAGCATTATCACTGGTATTTGCCTTGTTTGAATTAAACCCTGCACCTTTTTGCTTACTGGATGAGGTCGATGCTCCATTAGATGATTTAAATGCTACTAGATTTGTTGCCATGGTTGAGGAAATGTCGGATAGAGTTCAATTTATTTTTATTACTCATAACAAGATTTCTATGGAAAAAAGCGATCACTTAATGGGTGTCACTATGCAGGAAGCAGGCGTTTCAAGGGTTGTGTCCGTTGATGTTAAGGAAGCGCTCAAATTAGCCGCTTCTTAATGGTTTCTAATTCAGAAGTTTTTTTGATTGTTTCTGCCTCGCTAGTATTTCTTCTTATTTTATATATATTTTTTAAACCAATTTTTACTAGAAAACTTTCACAGACAAGCATTCAGGATTCTGAATCAATGCTATTTGATGGCAATGCAGAGCAAGGAACTCTGGGTTTTAATGATAGCGATGATCAAGAATCAATAGATCAAGCGCTTATTATTCTTAACTTAATCTCCATGGATAAATCAAACTTTGATATTGACCAGGTATTAATGCTCTTTAAAAATTTAGATGCAAGACATGTTGATGGATTCTTGAGTTATCGCGACGAAAGTGGTGCTGAGATTTTTAGAGTTGCAAGCGGAATTAATCCAGGTGTTTTAGAATTAGGCACTCAAACTCATATTTTGTTTATGGCGCTAGATCTCTATCAGGTTCGAGATCCTCTTAAGGGGCTAGAAAAGATGCTTGATGCTGCAACCAATATTTCAGAAAAATTACATGCCAGCATATGTGATCAGAATAGAGCACCTTTAAGTAAACAAATGATAGAGCACTATAAATCTAAGGCTCAAGAAATAAGTCATATCAAGTCGATTCGGAAGAATTCATAAAATGAGTGGCAGCCAGGAGCAATATAAAAAACTACAAAATGATATTCGCAATCATGATCATGCTTACTATATTCTTGATGATCCAGAAATATCTGATGGTGAATACGATGCATTATTTCAAAATTTATTAAAAATAGAGACAGATAATCCTGAATGGATTACCCCAGAGTCACCATCACAAAGAGTCGGAACTAAGCCAGAGACTGATTTTTCAAGCATCTCACATCGAAGGCAGATGCTATCTCTAGCAAATGCTTTTAATGAAAAAGATATTTATGATTTCCATGAACGGATGATTAAGAACCTTTCAAATACTACTAAGTTAAGATATTTTTGTGAACCTAAGATGGATGGCGCAGCAATATCTTTGGTTTACGAAAATGGTATTTTAATTCGAGGGGTCACCCGAGGGGATGGAAACGTTGGAGAGGACATTACTTCTAACATTAGAACTGTAAAGTCTATTCCCCTGACATTAAAAAAATCTAATGATGCTTTTCCAAAAATGATAGAGGTCAGAGGAGAAATTTTTATTACCAAAGCAGATTTCTTAAATCTAAATAGTGTTGCTGCACTAGAAGATCAAAAAGTCTTTGCAAATCCAAGAAATGCTGCTGCAGGAAGCCTGAGACAGCTTGATCCAATGGTTACCAGCTCAAGACCATTGGCTTTCTTTGCTCATGGTATTGGTTCATGCGATGGCAGTAATTTTAATTCTTTAGAAGAACTATTTAAAAGTTTTGCTGGCTGGGGCCTGCCTATTAATCAATTAAATAGATCTGTAGATTCAATAGAGGGATGTTTAGAGTACTTTCAAGAAATAGAACGCAGCAGAGACAAAATTCCTTTTGAGATTGATGGTGTGGTATTTAAGGTTGCTGATATTGCTGTGCAGAATAATTTAGGTGAAATTGCACGTTCACCCCGATGGGCTATTGCGCATAAGTTTCCAGCAGAGGAGGCAACTACAGAAATTATTGGTATTGATTTTCAGGTGGGTCGAACCGGGATACTCACTCCTGTGGCTAAGCTTAAATCTGTTAATGTTGGGGGAGTCAATGTAAGCAAATGCACTCTTCATAATATTGATGAGCTGCAAAGACTTGATCCAAGGATAGGAGATCAAGCGATCATTAAAAGGGCGGGCGATGTTATTCCCAAAATGATCAGAGTAATACCTTTAAAAAAATCTAGGGGATATCCGGTTTCAATTCCTAAATCTTGCCCTTGTTGCAATTCTAAGGTGGTTACTAACTCTCAATCCGATTGGCATGTTTTAAGCTCAGATAAAAAACCATTGAAGAAATTTTCCAGTTTATATGAGGCTAATCAATATATTGAAAATTATTCTTCTCAAGAGCTAGTAATAGAAGAGCAAAAAATTAATAGCCCTTTTATTAAATGCTCAGGAGACAATCTATGCCCTGAAATCATTCAAGGCAAATTTACACATTTTGTTTCTCGCAAAGCCATGGATATAGATGGCCTAGGTCAAGAGATACTAGCCACATTAATTCAAAAGAAATTTGTGAGAGAGTATGCAGATATTTTTAAACTTGAGGGCCATCGCATCCAACTAGCCTCGCTAGAACGTTTCGGAGAAAAATCAGTTGATAATATGATCAACTCAATTCGCCTTGCTTCTAGGGTTGATCTTTTTAGGGTGATCTACTCCCTTGGAATTGAGGAGGTTGGGGAAACAACTGCTAGAAACCTTGCCATGCATTTTGGAGCATTTAATGCGTTATCTGATGCTACTTTTGAGGAATTATTAATAATTCAGGACATAGGCCCAAGAGTTGCTTCAAAAATTAAAGACTACTTTGATGAACCAGGCAATCAAGAAATCATAGAGAAGCTCTTGCCATTGCTGGAGATCATCTTGCCTAAATCCAAGGATGAAGAGAGGAGTAAATTAAGTGGTTTGCAAATTGCCATTACGGGGAAATTGATCTCAATGTCACGTGATGAGCTAAAAGATATGCTATTGGAGAATGGAGCAAAAGTTACATCCTCTATTTCAAAAAATACCAGCTATCTAGTAGCTGGAGAAAATGCTGGCTCTAAACTTACCAAAGCAAAAGAGCTTGATGTTAAAATCTTGGAAGAAAATGATATAGGTAGTTTTTTAAATGATCCAAAAAAATTCTTTTAGAGCCGCTATTCTCTTACCATTCTTGCTTGTATCTTGTGTAAGTTCTCCGCCTGAGCAACCAGATGATATCTGTAAAATTTTTAAAGAAAAGAAAAGTTGGTACAAGGCAGCAATCAAGACTGAAAAAAGATGGAAATTACCTCCCTATGTTTTGATGGCTTTTTTTCATCAAGAATCTAGTTTTCAGGCAAAAATTAGACCAGAAAGAAAAAAGCTTCTCGGTTTTATTCCGTGGTTTCGTCCCTCATCTTCTTTAGGCTATTCGCAGGCTTTAAAAAATACTTGGGAAGAGTACCAAAATGAAACTGGTAACACATGGTCCAGCCGAACTGATTTTGCTGATTCAGCAGATTTTGCTGGCTGGTATGCCAGCAAAGGTTTTTATCAAGGCTTTTCAGCCACTGACGCACGCTCTTTGTATCTTGCATATCACGAGGGTTATGGAGGATTTAAAAAAAAGACGTATCGTAAGAAGCAATGGCTCATCAATGTAGCTGATAGAGTTCAAGCTAGATCAGAGATGTACCAACAACAATATTGGGGCTGCGCTAAGGAACTGAAAAGGAAAAGGTTTTTCTTTTTTTAAACTACACCTCTAATATCTCTAGCTTTAATTCCTGGGCCTGATCTTTGAAACTTTCACCGGCCAAAATTGATCTTTTAGACTCTTTGGTAAGATATTTTTTATTTACTCTGACTAGATCTTCTATTGAGCAATTAATAATTCTTTGTCTAAACGCCAGGCGTTCGTCTATGTTGATATCCTCTAGATTAAAGTTAAAATCATTTTTTGCTTCACCAACTGGAGACAATGGTTTGTCTATCGACGAGACAACACCCAAAATAGCTTCTTCTAAATGCTGCTCATTAATTGAGGTTTTAGCCCATGAAATTGCATCTTCAAAGGCCTGAAATGTTTCTTTACATTTGGGATCTCGATATGAAAATAATTTAAATGTATTAGTGGCAGTATCATTTGAGGCGCCAGCACCATAGGCACCACCTTTTTCTCTAATCGCAGTATGAAGGAATCCATTTCTTAAAACGGTTGCTAGGACAGACAAAGCTGCAGAATCAGGGTGCTCTCTAGACACTCCCGCAAAAGCTTGAGCGCAGTAGCAGACTTGAGAGCCTGTGATCCAGGCTATTTGAGACTGGGCAGCATTAATTAATTGCTGTTCTTGCTTAGCCTGAGATGTTTCAAACTCTTCTAATTTATTCTTTAAGGCATCTTTTGAGCAAGCAGTAAAAATTTTATATGGTTTGCTAGAAACTTTGCTATGAATATTTTGAAGAATATTAATAATATAGCTGACATCGCCGTCTAGCTGAATCTTTGAAATTAATTCTTTTGCACGGTGAATCATCTGCAAGCCCGATATATGAAAAGAAGTAGTTGCTAAGGTATTTAATGAGCTGGCGGCTGAATTCATTGCCAGATAATGGCCATTTTGATTCAATGATTCATCATTTCTAGCAACAAAGATATTCAATAAATCTAATATTCTCTTCTCTTCATCGAATCTCACAGATTTTATGGTATCGAATATTAACTCTTCCATACCATTAAAATTCTCTTCAAGACATTTTGAGGCAATGCTTAAAAATAATGTTCCTAGCTCTGTGGGTTCTTTGGTTTGAAGTCTGATTGCTGCATTTATCCCGCCACTGATTTTTGATTGGTGAGCTTGAATTTCTTCGTATGATTTATCTTGGATACCAACTTCAGTGATAATAAATGTATATAAAGATGAAAATAATAATTCTTCATTAGTTAAGCTGCTGCAGGGGAAGAGAAAATCTGAATAAACTAGTCCATTTGTTCCAACTTCATAAATTGATCTGCTGCCAACTATTTCACTTGACTTGGAATACTCTCTTTTTAGAGGAATGTCTTCTATGGTGACCTTTGGTAGGAGGCTGGCATCATCATCTGCCTCTTGTCTTGTTTTTAGATCATCAGCAAGCTTCATAATTTTATTTTTGTCTAGATCTGTAAGAGTTTCTTCTTTTTCTTTCAGTGTAGAAGAGAAATATTCTTCAAGGTTGTCATTAAAGCTAGAATCAGGCTTCAGCTCATAAGTTAATCGATGAGAGTTTGCAAGCAAGGCAGACTCAATTAGACTTTCTATGTAACCTTCTTTGGCGATCTTTTCTTTGAGCTTGGTAAAGTTTCCATCTAAATCTAGCATCGATATAGGATCATCATAATGAATACACGCATTCATGCATCCAAGCATTAATTGCAATCCATATGGCATTCCACCACCAGATATTTCTCTTTGCCCAATTTCAAGTTGATGTAGAGCAGAAGAAATTAATTCTTTTGGAACACCATTCTTCACCAAATCTTGAAGGGTTGTAAGAATTAATTTTTCAATATTTTCTGCTTGATTAGCAGCAACTCCCTCTAAACCAGCCATAAAGACGATTTCTTTGTTGCTTGGCTCAATTCCAAGAAATGGGGAGGGCGATTTCCCAAGATCACTTTGTTCTAAAGCTTTTCTCAGGGGAGAGGAGGAATTATCAAGCAGAATATTAGACATGAAATACTTCTCCAATAAGTTTAATGGCTCATGACTATTGCCGAGCAACCAGCTTACAACCACATGATGATTCTTTTCATCTCCCGGTAGAGGTTGATAGGTGCCTTGAGCACTCACAGGAGCTGTAAAACTTTTAGCGGGCTGAATGACAAGCTTTTGTGAAGCTGGAGTAAATTTATCAAATACGTTCCGTTCTAAATGATCATGAATTTCATCAATCACCACATTGCCGAATGTGAAGAAAGTTGCATTGCTTGGATGATAATGTTTTTGATGAAAGGCAACTAAATCTTCGTGCGTTAAGTCAATAATTTTTTCTGGATCTCCACCACTATTGTGATGATAGGTAGTTTCCTCAAAAAGGTGTTTGGACATTCCATGCCATAATTGATCTGTTGGCGAGCTCATAGCGCCTTTCATTTCATTAAAAACTACTCCTTTTATTTCAAGGTTTTGATTAGAGTCGAGTTCTAGTCTGTGACCTTCCTGGGAAAAATCTAAAGGGTCTAATTTTGGAAAAAAAGCTGAATCTACATATACATCAAGTAAATTCTGAAAATCTTTATCATTTTGAGTAGCAAACGGATAGGCCGTCCAATCACTTGAGGTAAATGCATTCATGAATGAGTTTAAGGATCGTCTGATCATCATAAAAAATGGATCGCGGACAGGGTATTTCTCAGAACCGCACAAAGAAGTATGTTCCAAAATATGAGCTACACCAGTTGAATCTTCTGGGATGGTTCGAAATGCCACCATAAATACTTTCTCATCATTCGGTGAATCCAAGTGAATATGCTGTGTTTCAAACTGAGAATGCTGATAGATCTGTGCATTCACATTTAGTAACTCAATTTCTTTAGATTCTTTTAGTTCAAACATAGCTTTTCATGAAAAGTAAATGCATTATATTAGACATATTAACAACAGATTACTATTACAAATGACATATAAAAAGTATCCATTTATTGCCGGTATATTATTTTTCTTTTCTGCGTGTACTTCTTCACCATTTGTAGAATTAAATAGCAGAGATAACTTTCAGCTTGAGAATGCTACTGAATTTTCATTGTCTTTAAATCGAGATAATTTACCAGTTGAGATGGATCCGATTTTAATTGAAAACCTAGGCGAGGCAGTCACAAACTATCTTGAAGGAACGGGACATAAATCCTCTGTAGATGCCCCAATCATTATTGAGCTGAGCGTTGCGAGCAAAGATAAGATTAAAGTTGATGATTTTCGTTACTACGGTTATCCAATTCATAGATCATACTTGTACGATTCTGATCGAATTAATACAGTTCCTGAGTTTTACTTAAGAATCTCAATTAAAGATGTTGATCAAGAT
>Ga0208941_1000510_pt1 | contig 10139 bp, 6 predicted proteins | sample AOAMet2_C27A4_35_2_FD_188080 | JGI IMG/M metagenome (GOLD analysis project Ga0208941, IMG submission 188080) | Ammonia-oxidizing marine microbial communities from Monterey Bay, California, USA - C0912_C27A4_35 (SPAdes) | ecosystem: Environmental > Aquatic > Marine > Intertidal zone | place... | reverse complement strand
TGATGAGGATCATGGCCTTTGAGATATCTCTCAAACACATCTTTGATTCCTTTGACAACAACCTCAGGATGGAAAGATGCCGAGTAAACTTCACCAACTCCTAAAATTCCGCACTTAGTTTCAATAGACAAGAAAATCCAATACATCCCTCCGATGTGAGGCTCAGGTGTTGCAACAACATAAGTATTTAGTTTAGCTACTTCCATTGATAAAGAAGTTATGAGTAAGTTGAGTTAATTTTTATACGGATTTATACAAAGAAGCAAGTAAATTTTTAAACAATTGGAATAATTAATCCTGTGTTACTTTTCGCTTGGGATTACTCAGACGTTGAAGTTCCTTCCAGCTTGAATCAATCCACACATTCACATCGCTAGATATGAGGGGCTTTTTACCAAGGACCGAGTCTGCCATTTTTTCTGCCAACATTATGGTAGGGCCATTAAGATTACCATTTGGAATGGTTGGAAAAACTGAGGAATCAATGACCCTAAGATTTTCTATTCCATTAACCTGACCTTCATTATTGACGACCGTCATTGGATCATCAAGTGAACCCATTTTGCAAGAACATGATGGGTGGTAAGCACTCTCAACATTTGCCCTCACCCATGCGTCAATTTCTTCATCACTGCTCACATCTATTCCAGGGCTCGCCTCTCCAGCATTAAAATCATCAAGCGCTGGCTGGCTTAAAATTTCTCTGGTGAGACGGATGCAGTCCCTCCAGTCCTGTCTATCTTGCTCAGTTTCCATATAGTTAAAAATAATTGTTGGCTTTGCTTTTGGATCTGAAGTGTTTATCCGAACATTGCCTCGACTAGTTACTTTATTAACGCCAGCATGAACCTGATAGCCATGCCCATCCATAGCCGCATTTCCATCATATCGCATGGCAGCTGGAAGAAAATGGTATTGTATATTTGGCCATTTAAGGCCAGCACGAGAGCGAATAAAGCCACATGATTCAAAGTGGTTAGTTGCGCCTAATCCGGTCTTTGCTAATATCCATTCAATGCCTATAAGCCCCTTACTGAAAAGGTTTAGCTTACTGTTAAGAGTAATTGGTTTTTTACAATGATATTGGAAGTAAACCTCGAGATGGTCTTGAAGATTTTCCCCAACTCCTGGCAACTCATGCAAAACATCTACGCCTGCATCATCTAGAACTTTTTTTGGTCCAATGCCTGACAACTGAAGAAGCTGTGGCGAGCCAATTGAACCTGCACAAAGAATCACCTCTCTATTTGCCTTTAAAGCTTTTTTATTTCCATTTATTGAATACTCAACGCCCGTAGCTATTTTATTTTCAAGTATGACTTTTTGAACAAGTACGTTAGTTAATATCTTGAGATTAGATCTATTTTTTGCAGGCTTAATGTAGGCATTAGAGGTTGAAGAGCGAACGCCACCACCTACTGTCATATGCATTGGACCAAAACCTTCTTGCTGTTCTCCGTTATAGTCTTTAGTTTCTGGATACCCAGCCTCTTTTCCAGCCTCAATAAAGGCCTCATATAGAGGATTAAGCTTCATATTATTGCCATTCGAAGTTGAAACAGGACCATTTCCACCACGGTAATCATTCTCACCTTCGTGCCAACTTTCGCAGCGCTTAAAGTAAGGTAAGCAATCCTTATAAGCCCAGCCTTTAGCACCATGTTCCTCCCACTGGTTAAAATCTTCAGCATGTCCTCGAACATAAACCATTCCATTGATTGAGGAGGACCCTCCCATGACTCTGCCTCTTGGACAGTGCATTTTTCTGTTATCTAAAAAAGGCTCTGGCTCAGTATGAAATTGCCAGGCATACTTATTAGTATTCATCGGATAAGAGAGCGCTGTTGGCATTTGAATCATGATATTTTTATCACTACCACCGTTCTCTAGAAGAATCACACTGTGCTCGCCTGATTCACTCAAACGATTAGCCAAAACGCACCCAGCAGAACCAGCGCCAACAACAATGTAATCAAAATTTATATTCATACTTTTTTATTATTTAGTAAGGACTATCAACATCATCAAGGCGAATAAAGACACTTTTGATTTGAGTATAGCTCTTTAAAGTTTCAGGACCGTTCTCTCGACCAATTCCTGACTCTTTAAACCCTCCAACTGGCATTTCAGCAGGAGAATCTCCCCAGCTGTTTATCCAGCAAATTCCGGCCTCAAGTTCGTTAATGACTCTATGAGCACGACTAATATCTTGAGTAAAAACTCCAGCTGCCAGACCAAACCTAGTATTGTTTGCTCTTTGAATAACCTCAGACTCCTCTTCAAAGCGAAGCACAGACATTACAGGGCCAAAAATTTCATCTTTGACAAAACTTGCTTCATCTTCACAATCAGCAAAAATGGTAGGCTCGACAAAGAAGCCATTGTTAGTTTCATCCGATTTAAATCGGTTACCACCAGTTATGAGACGTGCACCTGATTTTTTAGCATGGTCGATATAGCCCATAACTTTCTCAAGATGCTTAGAGCTAATTAATGCTCCCATTTGGGTCTCTATATTCGAGGGATTGCCAACTTTAATATTTTTAGTTCGCTGACATGCCAATTCAAGAAAACTGTCATAAATAGCAGACTGAACAAAAACTCTTGTTCCATTAGTACAGACTTCACCCTGCGTATAAAAATTTGCCAAAAGAGCTCCAGAAACGGCATTATCAAGGTTCGCGTCATTAAAGATAATTAAAGGTGACTTTCCTCCAAGCTCCAAGGTTACCTCCTTTAATGAACCAGAGGCATCAGTCATTACCTTTTTTCCAGTACCACTCTCACCAGTAAATGAAACTTTAGCAATTCTAGGGTGTCTTGTCAGGAATTGACCAACTCTATAGTCGCCCTGGACCACATTAAAGACACCTGGAGGCATTCCTGCCTCGGTATATATCTCAGCCAATTTTAGAACACTGAGCGGTGTTTCTTCAGAAGGCTTAAAAACCATAGTGTTTCCAGCAGCAAGACATGCAGCGGACTTCCAGCAGGCAATTTGAATAGGGTAATTCCATGCCCCAATACCAGCGCACACTCCTAAGGGCTCTCTTTTAGACATAAAAAAAGTATTCGAATCTAGGTCCTGTTGAGACCCTTGAAGAGTGGGTGCTAATCCAGCATAGTATTCAATGACATCAGCCCCAGTTTGAATATCAACACAGTTTGCCTCTTGGAGTGGCTTGCCGCTATCTAGAACCTCAAGTTCAGCAAGCTCATCATTTCTTTCCCGAAGAATAGAGACGGCTTTGAGAAGAATTCTACCTCTCTCAAATGCACTCATTTGACTCCAAACACTAAAAGCTTTCTCAGACGATAAAACTGCCTTTTCAACATCTTTTTCACTTGCCTGATCAACAATAGCAATCGTCTCTCCATTCGCAGGATTGATCGACTTAAATGTTTCGCCAGAGGAAGACGCTAAATAATTGCCATCGATATATAGGTGGTGCTTCATAATTTAACAATAAGTAATAAAGTTATTCGGACATAATCCAATAAGTAATGATACATATGAACAAGGGAAAATAAAAAAAATTAAGTGACTAAAATTAAGAAACTATTAGTTAATAATTTATAGATATAAATAGAGAAATCACGTCTAACCAACTTAGTCCCATATCACCTATAGACTATGGCATTACAATATTGTCTAGTTGATCATTTAAAAGCTTTAATAATGATATTTTTTGTTGATCATCAAAGCGACTTATCGGTCCTGAAACTACAATCGCACCCACAAATTTATCACTGTTCGACAGCACCGGTACTGCTAAAGCAAATAGAGATGCATTGTGTTCATTAATTGATAGATAGTAACCCTGGTCACGAATATCTTTATAAAACCCTTTTTTATCTTTTTGTCTCTTGCCATAAGCCAAAATGATTCGTCCTGATGCCCCTCTATTGAGCTCTAATCGAGATCCTTGCTCAATATTATGTCTAATTTCATCACGAGAATGAGCCCTATACAAACAAATACGATTGTCATCCTCTTCTACAAAAAAAGATGAGGTTTCACCAGATATATCTCTTATTCGATCAACAATAGGTCTGATTTGTTCAAGATGATTACTTTGAGTGTATATTGCACTCAAATAGAGTGCCTGAGTCCCAATGACATAGTCTTTATTTTTTAAGCGAGATACATAGCCATACTCCTCAAGAGTACACAGAATTCGATATGCAGTTGAAACGTTAAAGTTTAATTGAGTGCAAATCTCCTTGATAGAAAATTGAGTCTTGTCTAGAGAATACATAGATAGTATTTGTAAGCATTTTTCTATGGCATTGTAGTTCTTATCAATCGATCTTGGCTTCATTTAATTTCATATTATGAAAAATATATATTATATAGTGAAAAAAATAAACTTTCTAGATGTAATATTGGTATTATGAAAAAAGGTATACAATTAGTAGTTTTATCAATACTTTAGGCCTGATATGTTAAACATGATATCTGTCTAAAAACTGACATAACACATAATATTTTAAAAGAATCTATTTCATAAAATAGTAATAACTAAGGAGAGAAAGGTGAACAGAAAAGAGCAAATTAAAGCATTAGAGAAAGACTGGCAAGATAATCCCAGATGGTCCAACGTCAAAAGAACTTATTCTGCTGAAGATGTTGTAAGGCTTCGTGGATCAGTTCAGCCTGAATGTACTTATGCTAGAAGAGGGGCTGAAAAGCTTTGGGATCTGGTTAATGGCTCATCCAAAAAAGGCTATGTCAACTGCATGGGAGCAATCACTGCAGGTCAAGCAATGCAGCAGGCAAAGGCTGGCATTGAGGCAATTTATCTTTCTGGATGGCAAGTTGCTGCTGATGGAAACACCTCTGAAACAATGTACCCGGACCAATCACTCTACGCTTATGACTCTGTGCCTACTATGGTAAGAAGAATTAACAATACATTTAAAAGAGCAGATGAAATTCAGTGGTCCCAAGGTATCGACCCTAGTGATGATAAATATATTGATTTCTTTTTACCAATCGTTGCCGACGCAGAGGCTGGATTTGGCGGCGTATTGAATTCATTTGAGTTAATGAAGAATATGATTGCTAATGGTGCCGCTGGCGCTCACTTCGAAGATCAGCTGGCTGCAGTTAAGAAGTGCGGCCATATGGGTGGTAAAGTTTTAGTACCAACACAAGAAGCAGTTCAAAAACTGATTTCTGCTCGATTGGCCTCAGATGTTATGGGGGTTCCTACACTTCTGCTTGCCAGGACTGATGCAGAAGCAGCAAATCTTCTTACTTCAGATGTTGATCCACATGATGCTGCCTTTATTACTGGAAAGAGAACTGCTGAGGGTTTTTATGTTGTTAAAAATGGCCTTGAACAATCCATCTCAAGAGGAGTTGCTTATGCCCCTTATGCTGACTTGGTATGGTGTGAAACGGGCAAACCTGATCTTGGATTTGCGCGCGAGTTTGCAGAAGCAGTTCTTGCAGAGAATCCCGGCCAACTTCTAGCCTACAATTGCTCTCCATCTTTCAACTGGAAAAAGAATTTAAATGATAGTCAAATTGCCTCTTTTCAGGAAAAGATTTCTGAGATGGGTTATAAGTATCAATTTATCACTTTGGCTGGCATACACAATATGTGGTATAACATGTTTGACCTTGCTTATGAATATGCAAAAGGCGAAGGCATGAAACACTATGTTGAAAAGGTTCAAGAGCCAGAGTTTAATGCTGCAAAGAAAGGGTACACCTTTGCATCTCATCAGCAAGAAGTTGGAGCAGGTTATTTTGATGACGTTACAACTGTTATTCAGGGTGGAGAATCATCAGTAACTGCACTGAAAGGCTCAACTGAGGAAGAGCAGTTTAGTTAAGTCTTATCAGTAATAATTCTATGATGCCCTTCATATTTGAAGGGCTTCTACATATAACGAACTTAAAATGCTAAGCAGCTCATCTCAAAAAATCTCACTCTCAATTGCCAAGAAGATTTTGTTGGGATTCGAGCATCATTATCAAAACATTAAAAGTGCATCCATTGAAGCAAAAAGATGTTTTGAGGAAAAAGAATGGGAAAAAATTGAGAATGACTCTAAGCTGAGACTTAATTTCTATGATGAGCAAGTTGATGTGTTTTGTAAAAACCTATCTTCTGAATTAAAAAAACAAACCCTTTATGGTGCAAAAGCTGAATTCAATGAGACTCAGAAGATGGATAAGTTTAATTCAGATTTTTGGAAAAACACTAAGCATGTTTATATTGAACTCATCACAGCACATAAGCAGCCTGAGCTTGCAGAAACCTTTTACAACTCAGTCTTTTGCAGGATATTTTCAAGAAGCTTTTATAATAATCAATATATTTTTACTAAACCCTGCGTCTCTCTGAACTATATCGATATGGATGAGCCAGTTATCGATAGCTATTTTGTCGATGATGGTCAGCTTAAAGAGACTTTAACTTCAGTCCTAAATAACTATAAATTTAGTTGTAAATTTGGGAATCTTGATCAAGACATCGAAAGGCTTCAAGAACAACTTATCAAGCAAATGCCAAGACTTCAGTCTGAGGTATTTGAGCTTCAATTTATCAGTACCCCTTTTATTAGAGGAAAATGTGCTTATATTGTAGGAAAAATTGTCACCCAGCTCCATTCTGATGTCCCTGTTCTTATCGCACTATTGAATGATGAAAATAAAGGGCTGTATGTTGACAGTTTGCTGACTGATATCGGATCAATATCTATTATTTTTAGCTTTTCTAGATCCTATTTTTTTATAACTACTGATTACCCTTCTGCCATTGTAGAGTATCTAAAAGAACTTCTGCCGGGAAAAACAAGGGCTGTCCTCTATAGCGCAATTGGCCTTCACAAACAAGGCAAAACGCTTTTATATAGGCATTTCCTTAAATACTCAAAAATCACTAGTGAAAAATTAATTATTGCTCCGGGCATTAAAGGGATGGTCATGTCGGTTTTCACTTTTCCTATGTATCCTTATGTTTTTAAAGTAATCAATGATCAATTTGCACCGCCTAAGATGGGCACAAAAGAAATGGTCAAAGATAGATACTATTTCGTGAAAAATCATGTCAGAATTGGAAGGCTAGCTGATACCTGGGAATTTTCAAATGTTGCCTTTCCATTGAAAGATATCGATGATGCTTTACTTAAAGAATTAGAAAAAAAGGCGAGCTCCAATATTGAGATAGAGAATGACCTGCTCATAATCAAACATATGTACATTGAAAATAAAATGACGCCTCTAAATATGTATCTTGAAACTGCAAATAAAAAACAACAAAATCACATTATTAATGACTATGGAAAGGCTATTGACGAGCTAATTAATTCAAATATTTTCCCTGGAGACATGCTAACCAAAAATTTTGGTGTAACCCGCCAGAATAGAGTCGTGTTTTATGATTATGATGAAATTACATTAATGAGCACTCCTATCTTTAAAAAAATACCTAAAGCTAAAACATATGAACAAGAGATGGCCTCTGAGCCCTGGTATTACGTGGGTCAGAATGATGTATTTCCTGAAGAATTTAAATACTTTATGCTTCCAAATCCTTACATGAAGGAAGTATTCAATAAAAAGTATAAAAAATTACTAGATGCTGACTATTGGGTTTCTATTCAAGAAAAAATCAAACAAAATGGTGTGATGGATTATTACCCCTATGGTTCTGAAAAGCGTATGTGTGAAATTTATAAGGACAACTAAATGAAGTCAACCTGTGATATTTCAGATCAGCTGCATCCTCATGTTCAGTACTTAGATCCCATATTTAAAAGCTATGGAAGTAAAACTGCTTTTTCAGGTCGCATTGTTACTATCAAATGCTTTGAAGATAATTCTCTCGTTGAAGAAGCTTTAAAAATGAATGGCAAAGGCTGCGTTTTAGTTGTCGATGCTGGTGAATCTTTGAGGTGTGCAATGCTCGGCGATAAAAGAGCATCAGACGCAATTAAAAATGAGTGGGAGGGGATTGTTGTAAATGGATCAATTAGGGATTCTGTAATGATTAATTCCATGACTATTGGCATAAGAGCTCTAGGCGTTTGCCCTCGAAAAAGTATTAAAAAAGGAAATGGAAAAAGAAATTTAACTGTTGACTTTTCAAATGTAAAATTTATCCCAAATCATTATCTTTATGCTGATGAAGATGGTGTAATTGTAATTGAAAATAAGGTAAATTCATGAACGCTGGCCAACAAATAATTCAAGATATTAAAGTTGATAAAATCTTCTTTGACTTTATTGATAACGAAGTATGTGATGGATTAGAAATCACTGCAACTGATTTCTTCGAATCGCTTTCGAAAATTTTGAGTGAACTTCAAGAGTCTAACCAATTACTCTTAGATAAACGTGATGAAATACAATCACAAATAGATGAGTGGCATCTTCAAAATAAACGTATCGACCCTCAGAAATATAAAGAATTTTTGCAGAGTATTGGTTATGTCGCTGAAAAGCCAGATGAATTCTCTATTGAAGTAGAAGAGGTTGACGATGAAATTTCTCAAGTTGCAGGACCTCAACTCGTTGTCCCTATTACCAATCAAAGATTTGTCCTTAATGCTGTAAATGCAAGATGGGGTAGCCTCTTTGACTCACTTTATGGAACCAATGTCATACCTAATAAGGGTAGCATGAGTACCTCATTTGCGCATAATCTTCAAAGGGTTAATCGAACAGCAGAACTTGCTTGTGATTTTCTCGATGAAATTGCACCCCTTAAGGGCGCTTCATATCGACAAATTACAACTCAAGTTAAGTATAAGGGAACTTTAATTTTTAATTTGAATGACGGTGAAGTAGCAACCTTAATAAACCCTAGTCAATATATTGGGCTTACTGAAAATGGAAATATATTATTAAAAAACAATAATCTTCATATTGAGATTGTATGTGACCAAGAAAGGAGCCTTCATAAGAGTGGGATCTTTGATGTCATATTGGAGTCTGCTGTGACTACAATCGTTGACTTTGAGGATTCTGCATCCACTGTCTCAGACGAAGAAAAAATTCATGCATATCGAAACTATCTTGGACTCATGAAGCGTGAATTAAGTGCCTCTTTTGTAAAGGGTGGCGAAACTATTACGAGATCATTGAATAACGATAAGACCTATACTGATACTCATGGAGCTATCTGTAAGCTGCCTGGAACAAGTTTAACGCTTGTTCGAAATGTAGGCATCCACATGACAACTGAAATGGTCACGAATAATGATGGATCACCAATCCCAGAAGGCATTTTGGACGCAATGGTTACTTCACTGATTGCCCTTCATGATTTAAAACTCAAAATGAATTCCAAAAAAGGCAGCATCTACATTGTCAAGCCCAAGCTTCATGGCCCTGAAGAAGTTAAATTCACTATGGATTTATTTTCAGCAGTTGAGAAAGCACTGTCAATTAAGGAAAACACTCTTAAGATTGGGGTTATGGATGAAGAAAGAAGAACAACTCTAAACCTAAAAGCCTGTATTTACGAAGCTCGAAATCGCATCATTTTTATTAATACTGGATTTCTTGATAGAACGGGTGATGAAATACATACTTCTATGATGGCGGGAGCGATGCGCTGTAAAAACCTCATCAAGGAAGAGGCATGGTTTTCTGCCTATGAAGAAAATAATGTCAGCTCAGGCCTTGAATGTGGTCTCTATAAAAGAGCACAAATTGGAAAAGGTATGTGGGCTCAGCCCGACCAAATGCGTCAAATGCTAGATAACAAAATGGTCCATTTAGAGGCTGGAGCAAGCTGTTCATGGGTTCCTTCACCAACAGCAGCAACTTTACATGCTACTCATTATCATCGTTTTAATGTATTTAGACAGCAACAAGAGCTCTTATCTAAGCACCAAAAACCAAACCAGGACGACCTGTATAAAATTCCATTTTTGAAGTTAGCTGATCAATTATCTGAAGAGAAAATTATTAAGGAAATCAATAACAATGCGCAGAGCATCTTAGGGTATGTCGTTAAATGGATTAACCAGGGGATTGGTTGCTCAAAAGTTCAAGATATCAATCATATTGGTCTAATGGAAGACCGAGCTACACTAAGAATTTCTTCACAACATATGGCAAATTGGCTTCATCATAAAATATGTACAAAAGATCAGGTAAATAAAGCATTTCAAGA
>Ga0208941_1000508_pt1 | contig 10208 bp, 10 predicted proteins | sample AOAMet2_C27A4_35_2_FD_188080 | JGI IMG/M metagenome (GOLD analysis project Ga0208941, IMG submission 188080) | Ammonia-oxidizing marine microbial communities from Monterey Bay, California, USA - C0912_C27A4_35 (SPAdes) | ecosystem: Environmental > Aquatic > Marine > Intertidal zone | place... | reverse complement strand
TCTGATTTTGCATTTTTGAAAGCTTCAAATTTAATTTTTAATGCCTTAACTGTTGGTATCCACATTATTATATTTAATCCTTGCTGAGCAGCCCACTCTATTGACCTAATTCCATCAACTACTTGATGAATAGGGGGACAAGGTTTTTGATAAGGTTTTGGAAGAACACTAATATTTTCCATAACATTAGTTTCAAGATTAACCAAATCTTTATTTGGGGGACTCATATCATGTTGCCATACATAATCAGGTGCTGGATAGGTATAAAATTCACCTTTGTGATTAAAAAATTTTTCTTTCCAAGCTTTTTTTAAAATAGTTAAAGTTTCTTCAAATAATCTAAAGTTTTTTGCTTGATCTTTCATGTCAGCTTCTTTATTTAAATTTATAGCTTCTCTTCCATAAATCCCTCTACCAATTCCAATTTCAACTCTACCTTTTGATAATTGATCTAATAAAGCAATATCCTCTGCCATTCTTATTGGATTATGAAAAGTGATTACATTACAGGCCTGTCCTATTCTAATATCTTTTGTTCTAGCTGCTGCATCAACACCCATCATTAAAGGATTGGTTAAAGACTCCATTCCTTCATGATTAAAATGATGTTCTGTATACCAAATAGAATCCCATTTATTTTGATCACAATACTCTGTGATTTCTCGAGTTTCATCTAATAGTTCGTGATATGGCTTGTGTGTCCAGTTGGTAGTATTACAAAAATATCCAAATTTCATGCTTCCTCCTTTAAACTTTCTAATTTAAAAAAAGACGATCGATCCCGCTTTCGTATTGGATTTAACGATGAGTTATGTATCGCTCTTCAATGTGTAAACCCTAGCATATTTTTAGATATCAGGAAATAAAGAAAATAGTTTAAAAAACTAATTATAAAAGCTTTTTTTTAGCAGTCCATGGACCTTTATTTGTATTAGGTAAATATTTTTTCAGATCTTGCAAAACTTTTTCAGATAACATTCTGTAGGTTGTTAGTTTACCACCATATATATTTAAGAGAGGAAGTTTTTTTACAATATTCAAATCAAAAACATAATCCCTTGTTACTTTTGTAGCTGTTTTAAAATCTTCAATTAGAGGTCTTATACCTGAATAAGTGCTTACAATATCTTTTGTGCTAATTTGATTTAACAAATAATTATTAACAGAATTAATTAAATATTTAATCTCTGCTTTAGATATTCCTTTGTTCTCTGGTGATTTTACCTCTACCTCAGTAGTACCAATCAATGAAAATTTTTTTTTATAAGGAATTACAAATATTATTCTTTTGTCTTTATTTTGAAAAGTAAATGCAACATCTTCTTTATATAATTTTTTTGTAATAATGTGACTTCCTTTAACTAATCGTATTTTTTTCTTAGACTTTAACTTAATATTTTTTTTTAAAGTTTCATTTATCCATGGGCCTGATGCATTTATTAAAACTTTAGATTCTATTTTTTTTCCATTTTGAAGATGTAAAATCCATTTATTATTTATAATTTCAGCTTTTTTAACCTTGTTATATTCAAATATCTTAGCTTTATTTCTTTTTGCATCTTTAATATTAAGTTTTGTTAATTTTTTATCATCAATTTGAATATCAAAATATTGGAACCCAGTTTTATAATTTTTTTTTAAGATATTAGAAAATTTTTTAGTAAGATCTATTGTTTTTGATTTTTGAATATTACTTTTGCCACCTAAATTATCATATAAGAATAAACCAATTTTTATTAGCCAGGCTGGTCGAATTTTGTCAGAATAAGGAATGATAAATGGGATAGGTCTTGAAATAGGTTTGGCAATTTTATAAACGATTTCTCTTTCAATTAGAGATTCTCTTACTAATTTAAATTCGTAATTTTCTAAATAACGTAGACCACCATGAATTAATTTTGTTGACCAAGATGATGTTGCTCCACCGATCTCTCCTTTATCAGCCAAACATACAGACAAACCTCTTCCTGCAGCATCTCTAGCTATACCTGCACCGTTTATACCACCACCTATTATGAATAAATCAAATATTTTAGACATTTAAAATTGTTTATTGTTTATAAAATGTAATTACAAATATTCAATGGCTTAATGTTAATCAACGTTGATATTCAATAAATTTCATCAAAGATCGATTTAAAAATTTTTCATATATCAGCCCTGATTTTGAATTTCCTTTTGAATTTAGGAAATATTTATTCATTTTAAAGTCGAAAGATGGTTCAAAAAAAAAGGGAACAGATAATCTTGTACTTTTATTCCACAACACTCTATGATTTGTTGCTTTGAACTTTCCTTTACTTAAATACTCTAAAGCCAAACCAGTATTTATAATAAGTGCTTTTTTGTTAAATGGCACATCATACCACTTTTTGTTATTTCTATTTTGAACTTGAAGACCACCTTTTTTATCTTGATAAAGAACTGTAAAAACTCCACTATCAACATGTGTTTCACATCCAAGTGCAACACCATCTTGTTTTGAAATTTCCACAGGTTTTGTTTGATTAGGATAATAATTAAATCTTAATGTGCTAAGAGTTTTTTTTCTTGAAAAAGCTTGATTGCTAATCTTTATATTTTTTTTATAAAGCTTAATTATCCCTTTAAACAATATTTCACTTAAAGAAAAAATATCATCATAATAATTTGATAAACTTGCAATAGAAGGTTTATTAAAGGATTTGGTCAAATCTAGATATTCAATATATCTAGATTTATATTTTTTTAAATTGTGAGGTTTAATCTGAAGATCACCTAGATCTAAACCTTCTTTACCATTAACACTATTTGGAAAATAACCCCTATAAATATTTTTATTTTTTTTGATCCATTTTTTTGGTGCTAACTTATTTTTATTATCATCAGATGAGTTAAAAAATTTATTACCTATTTTGCAAACATTATTGATTTCTTTAATATCTATTCCATGTCCAATAACTTGAAAAAAACCAATATCAATACAAGCCTTCTCTATTTTTTTAATAGTGTTTTTTGCCATCAAAGAATTAAAATTTGAATTAAGTAAGGGTGAAATATTAATAGTTGGAATATAACTCTTCATTATCTATTTGGAGAATCTGTAACAATCATTTGATCTTTTACTTTTTCTCTAAAATAAATATAAATTCCAGCTCCAATTATTATTGAAACTCCAATAAAAGTTCTAGATGTTGGAATATTATTAAACAGAATAAACCCTGTTAAAATTGACCAAATTATCAATGAATATTCATAAAGTGAAACAACTGAAGGAGAGGCTATACTGTATGCATTAAAAACAAAGTAAAATGCAAAAGCCCCAATAAAACCCATTGCCACAATATATGGCCAAGCATAGGATGGATTTGAAAACCATTCTCTAAAAATAAATTGAAAAGTAGGATCATTAAAATTATTAATTTGTCCATCACCCGTGTAAATATAAAATAAAATACTTATTAAAAGTGCACCAAAATATAAATGTATCATTTGTGTAAATACATTATCTTTATTTGACGTAATTTTCGTAATTGTCATCGATATTGAGTAACAAAGTGCGCATGCAACAGGAGCTAACTTCATATAATCAAAATCATTAAAATTAGGATTTAAAACTATATAAACTCCTAAAAAACCTATAAAAATTGCTGACCATCTTCTTATCCCAACCTTTTCTTTTAAAAAAATTGTTGCCAATATTGAAACAAAGAAAGGGCTTGAGAAAAATAAAGCATTTGCCATTGCAAGAGACATATATGTTAGGGAAATATAAAAAAAACTAAACCCAAAAAAGAAACAAATAACTCTTACAATTGTTAAAAAAGGATAATGAGTTTTTAATATTATTTTTTGCTTTGAAAATTTCAAATATCCAACTAGCAAAATTAATGCAACAAAGGTTCTGCCAAAGTATAATTCGTACAAGGCTGCATCTTCATATATAAATTTAATTAAAGCATCCTGAATTGAAAACAAAGCCATTCCCATCAAAATAAACAGGATACCTTGAGAGTTACTTTGTGATGTTGTCATGAATTTAGGATGAAATTTGATGCTCTTTCTGCAATCATCAATGTAGGTGCATTAAGATTTCCGCTTGTAATTTCAGGCATAACTGATGCGTCAACTACTCTTAAATTTTCTAATCCATGAACTTTTAACTTTTCATCTACGACCGACATATCGTCTGTACCCATTTTTAAAGTACATGATGGATGATAAGCTGTTTCTGCCTTAGATCTTATATATTCTTCAAATAATGCATCTGTTTGAACATGTTCTCCAGGTCCAGTTTCTTTTCCTGCAAAAGGTTTTAATGATTTTTGACCCAGAATGTTTCTTGCCACATGAATACATTCTATTGTTTGTTTGAGATCATCCTCATGTTCTAAATAATTAAATTGAATTTTTGGATAATCATAAGGGTTAGAACTATTTAAAGTGATATGCCCTCTGCTTTTTGGATGATTAGGGCTAGCATGAAGTTGATAACCATGACGGTCAGGATCAACCAACCCATGATCTATTACAAAAGCAGGAAAAAAATGAAATTGTATATTTGGGTATTCTCTTTCAGGAGAAGATTTACAAAAACCACCCGCCTCTAAAAAGGAAGTAGAGCAGGGACCAGTTCTAGATAAAAACCATTGAATACCTATTCTCATCATATTTAGTTTGTTCACATACGAGTACAAAGTATCTGAAGTTTTACATTCTTGCTGAACATATGTTTCTAAATGATCTTGTAAATTTCTACCAACACCTTCTAAATTATGAACTACCTCTATACCTTTATCTTTAAGATGTTCACTTGGTCCAACTCCTGAGAGCATTAGTAATTGAGGAGAATTTATTGCACCACCACTAAGGATTACTTCTTTATTTGCATAAATTTTTTCTATTTTGTTTTTAATTTTTACTTCAATACCAATTGCTTTTTTTCCATCAAAAATAATTTTTTCAACAAAAGCATCAGTAAAAACTTTTAAATTTTTTCTTTTTTTAGCTGGATTTAGATAATATTTTGAAACACTAGCCCTTTCACCTTTGTGGATAGTTACATCATACATCCCAAAGCCTTCTTGATCTTTACCATTCATATCATCATTAATTTTGTATCCAGCTTCTCCTGCTGAATTGACGAATGCTTTAAATAATGGATTTTTATTTTTAGATTGATTTACTGGGAGAATTCCATTTCCACCACGATATTCGTTTTCACCTTCAGACCAAGTTTCTATTTTTTTAAAGAAGGGTAGGACTTTTTCATAAGACCAGTCTTTTAATCCAAATGAAGCCCATCTTTGATAGTCATTTGGATTACCTCTTACATAAACCATTCCATTATGAGCTGAGCAACCTCCAATCATTTTTCCTCTTGGACAAAAAAGATTTCTATTATGTAGATGAGGTTCTGGCTCTGAATAATATTTATAATTATATTTTGGATCATGCATTGTATATAAAATTGCAAGTGGCATGTTAACTTTCCAAATATCACTTGGTTTACCAGCTTCAAAAACTGCTACATTGTTTTGACTATTTTCTGATAATCGATTGGCAAGCACACACCCAGCGGAACCAGCTCCAATAATTAGATAATCAAATTTCATATAAGTTTGGACGTTAGCAATTTTTTATAGTCATGAATAGATTTCATTTGAAGGTCAGTTCTTTTTGCTGCTTCATCAAACTTTCTAAGAAGTATTGAAGGTTTAAAATATTTCTGAGCTTCAAATTTATTACACTCCTTAGAATTTAATGCTCCACCTTGTAGTTTTAAGCTTGTTTTGGAAGCTTCTGATAAAAGATCAAAATATTTTTTATCATTGGCTAAATATCGTTTTGCTAAAACATGATATTTTATGGGCTCTAATATCTCTTTTTTAAAAAAATTTTTTAAATACTCATAACCTATATTTTCATGCTGTCCGTCTACATTTAGTTTAACCAACTCATCTGGGTTTTCTAAAATAAAGTGACCATAATCGTGCAATAAACTTGAACAAATTAAATCATCACTACATTTTGCTTTTTCAGCTAGCATTGCTGTTTGTATCATATGTTCCGACATTGTAACTTTTTCACCAATGTAAAGAGATTTATTATTTATGAAATTTGATATTATTTTATCTACAATTTGCATTTAGACTATTGAGGGTGGTCACCTTCAATTGCAATACGATCCATTATTCTTTCGTAACCTAAACCTCTTCCAGGAAAAAAATCTGCTATTGCGTAATGAATAACACTTCTATTATCCCAGATAGCAACAGTATCTTCAGTCCAGCTAAATCTACATGTCAAATCCAGTCTTGCTTGATGTTCAAATATTTCTTTTAATATTTGATCACTTTCTTCTTTATCCATACCAATAATTTGTTTTGTGTAAGTCCAATTAACATAAAGAATTTTTTTGCCTGTTTCTGGATGAGTTCTAACAATTGGGTGTTCGTTAGAATAAGAGTCATAGTTTCTTTTTTCATTACCTTCCATGTACTTGTAATTATCAATAAAAAACTCTGCTCCAAGTGAGCTATGAATAGCTTTTTTATTTTTAATTTTATCTTGAATTTTTGGATCCAATGTTTCCCAAGCTAATTCCATATTAGAAAAACAAGTATCTCCTCCTACAGGAGGAATTTTTAATGATCTTAATATTACAGCTTTAGTTGGCTTAGCATTATAACTCACATCGCTATGCCAATTCTCACCCCATTGGTTTTTTTCTTCTTTACCCTTTATAATTCTTACAATTTCTGGATAATTTTCTAAGCCTTTAACATAAGCATGAGTTTCAAGAGGCCCAAATTTTTCTGCAAGAGCTACCTGTTGATCTTTTGTAATTGGTTGCTCTCTAAAAAAAATTACTTTATGTTCTAAAAGTAAATCGTTAACTTTTTTGAAATTTTCATTTGAAACATCAGTTAAATCAATACCTTTGATTTCTGCACCTAAAGCTCCTGATAATAATTTAATTTCCATTATTTTTTTAATTTTCCATTAATTACTAAATCATCATTTTTAAATATTGATTTATTTTCTTCAATAAAACTATCCATAAGTTTGACTTTATCATCTTCAAATTCTGTTACTTTTCTTTTGTCTAAATCGATATATAACGACAAGGACTCAAGAGTTGCAGATAGTTTTCTAGAATTTTTTTCAATCATTTCCATTTTAAAATGTAGTCTTTTCTTATCATGGTCAAAAAAAGTAAGATTAATTTCCACTTCTTCACCTTGTTTAACTTCATTATTGTAAGTTGTACGAGTTTCCACAACCATAGTGCTACGCTTATTAGTTTTTGCTGAATTCTCTCCCATCTTAAATTTTTCTAGCATGTTTTCCCAAATTTGATCAAAAACCATTACATAATAGGCCATGTTCATGTGGTTGTTATAGTCCGTCCACTCTTTTTTGATTATTTGATTTGCTATATGTACTGACATTTAGTTTTTATATTCTGGTTCCTCTTTATCTAAAATTAATCTTATTTGTTCAAGATGTAACTGTGCTAAATTAATTGGATAATCAGCAGTTTCTTGAGCTGTTTTTTCAGCAACTTCATCACTAACAATATTTAATTCTTTATTAGTAGATAAAGCAGTTAAATAAGTCTCTGCTGCTTTTTCAAAATAATATAAATAATTAAAACCTTCTGCAATTGTTTCACCAGTTGTAATAATTCCATGATTGGCTAATAAAATGTGCTGTTTGTTCCCTAGTGCATTAGCCATTTTGATAGACTCGTCTTCAAATCCTAATCCTCCAAACTCATTAAAAACAGAAACTCTATTATAAAATATCATTGTATTTTGATCTATGGGTTTCATGATAGGATCTCTTAAAGTTGATAAAGCTGTTGCATATTTCGAATGCACATGAAAAATACATTTTGCATGAGGAACTTTTTGATGGATAGTTCCATGAATATTGATTGCTGTAGGATCAATCAAATTAGGTTTATTTTTTAAATCATTAATATTTTCTTTTGTAACTAAAATTAAATCACTAGCTTTAATTTGACTAAAATGAATACCAGCTTTATTCACATAAAAATCAGTTGTGGAACCTGGAACACAAGCACTGAAGTGATTAGCTACACCTTCGTGCATATTTAATCTTGCAGTCCATCTAAATGTTGCTGCTAAATCTTTCTGTAATTCTGTTATTTCCATTTTTAATAAATTAAACTATATTTAAATATAAATTATGAGCAATAAGGTTTTTATATCATGTGCAGTAACTGGTTCAGGTGATACTGCGAGCAAACATCCAGATTTACCAAAAACTCCAGAGCAAATTGCAACTGCTTCAATTGAGGCTGCAAAAGCAGGGGCTGCAATAGCACATATTCATGTAAGAGAAGAAGATGGTACTCCAAGTAGAAGATTAGAATTATATAAAGAAGTTGTTGATAGAGTTCGATCAAGTGACACTGATGTAATTATAAATTTGACTACAGGCATGGGAGGTGATCTTGACATAGGCCAAGGTGACAATCCTTTAGATTTTGGACCAATGACAGATATGGCAAACGTTATGGAAAGAATTGCAAACGCTGAACAATTTCTTCCAGAGATTTGTACACTAGATGCGGGAACTCTAAATTTTGGCGATGGCTCAACTATTACTGTGAATACCCCAAATGATTTAAGAAAAGCAGCAAAAAAATTAAAAGAAATTAATGTTAAACCAGAAATAGAAGCCTTTGATTTGGGTAATATGTGGTTTGGAGCTCAGTTATATAAAGAAGGATTATTAAGTGATCCACCAATGTTTCAAATGTGTTTAGGAATACCTTGGGGTGCACCTGCAACTACTTTGGCAATGCAAGCAATGAAAGATATAATGCCTAAAGAAGGTGTGTGGTCAGGTTTTGCAATTTCAAAAAATGAAATGCCATTTGTTGCTCAAACAGTTTTAATGGGAGGTAATCCAAGAGTTGGGTTAGAGGATAATTTATATTTATCAAAAGGTAAGCTTGCTACAAATGCTCAATTAGTTGAAAAAGCGATAAGAATTATTGATGAAATTGGCTATACGCCAATGACACCAGCGGAAACTAGAGAAAAATTAAAGCTTGTTAAACACAAGTAATGGCTCAAATCAAAAAAGTTGCAGTAATTGGAACAGGAGTAATTGGGGCCGGTTGGATTATTCGATGCTTAGCCCATAACAAAATTGTTCATGCTTACGATAAAGATATTAAATTAAAAAAAAATTTAATAGCTGAGATTAAAAGAACTTGGCCACATGTAAAAAAACTTTTTAATAAAAAAACACTTAATCTTAAAAATTTTAAATATTTTACCTCTATTGAGGAAGCATTAAGTGGTGCAGATCTTATTCAAGAATGTGCAAGTGAAAATTATTCTTTAAAAACTAAGTTGATGAGCACCATTGGAAAATATGCAAAATCAAATGCAATTATTTCATCAAGTTCATCAGGATTATTGCCAACAAGAATTTATTCTAAATGTAAAAATCCTGAAAGAGCTATGATTGGACATCCTTTTAATCCAGTTTATTTATTGCCTGCTGTAGAAATTGTTCCAGGAAAAAAAACTTCAAGAAAAAATTTAAATTTGGCAAAAAAATTTTACAAAACAATTTCCATGAACCCAATAATGGTTAAACATGAATTACCTGGTTATTTATCTGATAGATTGCAAGAAGCTTTATGGAGAGAGGGACTTCACATTATTAAAGAGGGACATGCAACGACTGAAGATTTGGATAGAGCAATTGAAGATGGTCCAGGTCTTAGATGGTCATTAATGGGAACTTTCTTAACTTTTCATTTAGCTGGAGGAAAAGCTGGAATGAGACATATGCTAAAACAATTTGGACCAGCTTTAAAACTTCCATGGACTAAATTAAAAGCCCCAACTTTATCTAATAAGTTAATCGATAGATTGGTTGAAGGTACTAAAAAACAATCCAAAGGAAAATCAGTTACTAAAATTTCAAATATCAGAGACGAATATTTAGTAGAGCTTCAAAAGCTTCGAAAAAAATATGAAAAAAAATTAAGATAAATTAATCATTTCTTTCTGTGTGACCGTCAACAGAAATCACCTGACCTGATACTTTACTTGAATCATCTGAAATTAGAAAAGAACACATCTTTCCAATGTCTTCTTCCAATATCCATTGTTTCATTGAGCTCATTGAAACAAAATCTTTTTCAATTACTTTTGTTGAAACTTTAGTAAATTTTG
>Ga0208941_1000444_pt1 | contig 11213 bp, 9 predicted proteins | sample AOAMet2_C27A4_35_2_FD_188080 | JGI IMG/M metagenome (GOLD analysis project Ga0208941, IMG submission 188080) | Ammonia-oxidizing marine microbial communities from Monterey Bay, California, USA - C0912_C27A4_35 (SPAdes) | ecosystem: Environmental > Aquatic > Marine > Intertidal zone | place... | reverse complement strand
GTTTTTTGAAAAAATCAGAAGCCGTCTCATGATGAATTTTTGAAGATGTTCTTGAGTAATTATCAAATGAAATTCCAAATTCTAAAAAAGAATCTTTTATCATAAAATGATACTTATCAATAATTTCTTGCGGCGTAACGCCTTCTTTTTTAGCTCTTATTGGAATAGCAGCTCCATGCTCATCACTTCCGCAAATAAAGACAACATCATTTCCTTTTAATTTTAAATATCTAGAGTAAATATCAGCTGGTACATAAGCTCCCGCTAAGTGACCTATATGAATTGGACCATTTGCATATGGTAATGCGGCAGTAATTGTAAATCTCTTTTTATTCAAAATTTAATTTTTTATAAAAATAATCATTTATAATTTGTTCCTCAATTAAATTTAATCTGTTATTAACTCACTAATGTTATATATATAATTAAATGTTTTATTTGTAACAATTCAAAATGAATGTATATTTGTATTGTATATGAAAACAATATCTTCAGCAGTAGAGGATTATATAAAATCCAAGCCATTTTTAATTTCTGCTCTTTCGCAAGGAATAATTAATCTCACTTCATTGTCTAGAATAATTAAATCTGAAATTGAAGAATCTCTTAGAAAAGAGGTCAAATATGGAGCTATTGTAATGGCACTTAAAAGACTTTCTAGCGAATTAGAATTTCGAACTACTTTTAAAATTGTAAAAATTATTAAGGACATTGGTGATATTACCGTAAGATCATCCCTAATTGATTATAATTTTAAAGTCTCAGATACATTGTTAAGTAATCAAGCTAAACTATTAGCTAAAGTTGATAACAATGATGATTTTTATACTTCTTCACGAGGTGTAAACGAATGTAATATTGTTGTTAGCGGGAATTTATCTTCGCTTGTTGAAGAAGTTTTAAAGGATGAAATCTGTATTTCTAAACAATCAAATTTATCTTCAATCTCAATTAAATTGCCAGCAGAAAATATTTCAATTCCTGGAGTTTATTATTTTGTTTTTCAAAGACTATCATGGGAAGGAATAAATATCTATGAGGTAATTTCAACATCCAATGAGTTTACTATATTAGTTAATGAAGAGCAGGTTGATAAAGCATTTAAAGTGATTAAAAATTTAAAAAATCTTTAAACATTTAATCGCTTTTTCAATAGAATCAATTTCTTGAAATACAAGTAAAAGTCTTTCTCCATTTGTCGATTTCTTTTCTTTTAATTGACATAAGTTTTGATTGTTTTGAATAGTTTGTAGAATCTTTCCGAATTCTCCAGAAGAGTAGAATTTATCTTCTTTACTACTTATAAATTGACATATCATTTTTTCATTTTTCAATATCAATTTTTCAAACCCATTTTGAATTGCTAATAATTTAAGCTCTATGGTTTTTATCAAATCTACAGATTGACTTGGGAGCTTCCCAAATCTATCTTCAAGTTCAGTGGTGAATTTCATTAGCTCCTCAAGATTATATATTGCAGATAATTTTTGGTATTGATTCAGTCTTACTTTAACGTTATTAATGTAATTATCTGGAAATAATATTTCTAAATCTGTGTCAATTTTAAAATTTGATAGCTTAAAGGAATCATTTGATTCATTTTCAAATAAATCTTCAAATTCTTTATTTTTCAACTCTTCAACAGCTTCTCTCAGAATTTTCTGATATGTTTCAAATCCAATGTCATTTATAAATCCACTTTGTTCAGCCCCAAGAAGATCACCTGCTCCTCTTATCTCTAAATCTTTCATGGCTATATGAAATCCAGATCCAAGTTCAGTGTGTTGTTCAATGGCTTCAATTCTTTTTCTAGCTTCTTTTGTCATTGATAATAATGGAGCCGTAATAAAATAACAAAAGGCTTTTTTATTACTTCTTCCAACCCTTCCTCTCATTTGGTGCAAGTCACTTAACCCAAAATTTTGAGAATTATTAATAAATATGGTATTAGCATTAGGTACATCTAAACCACTTTCAATAATAGTAGTTGAGACTAAAACATCATATTTGCCTTCAATAAAATCAAGCATTGTTTTTTCTAATTTTTTTCCTTCTAGTCTACCATGTACAATAGCTATATCTGCAGAGGGAACAAGCCTTGAAATTAAGGCTCGAACTTCTTGAATATTCTCTATTCTATTGTGTACAAAAAAGACTTGACCTCCTCTGTTTATTTCAAAATTAACAGCATCTTTTATTATATCCTCATTAAAGGATATAACAGAGCTTTCAATCGGAAATCTGTTTTGAGGTGGAGAATTTATAATTGAAAGATCTCTTGCAGACATCAAGCTGTATTGTAGTGTTCTTGGAATTGGAGTAGCAGTAAGAGTTAGAACATCAATATTCTCTTTCATTGATCTAATTTTTTCCTTAACACTTACTCCGAATTTCTGTTCTTCATCAACAATTAATAAACCCAAATTTTTAAAATTTATTTTATTGTTTACTAGTTGATGAGTACCAATTATAATATCAATTTTACCTTCGTTTAACTCCTGAGTTATTAAGTTTTTTTCTTTAGTTGTTCTAAATCTATTTAAATAGTCAACTGTAACAGGAAAATCTTTTAAACGGTTTGAAAATGTTTTAAAATGTTGAAAAGCTAGAACTGTTGTAGGTACTAAAACTGCTACTTGTTTATTATTATCGATTGCTTTAAAAGCAGCTCTTATTGCAATTTCAGTTTTACCAAATCCTACATCCCCACAGATTAATCTATCCATAGGCTGAAGACTTTCCATATCTTTTTTTATATCTATTGTAGACTTTATTTGGTCAGGTGTATCCTCGTAAATAAATGAAGCCTCAAGTTCGTGTTGCATCGACGAATCGATTCCATATTGAAATCCTTTTTTTAGTTTTCTCTTAGCATAGGCTTCAATTAAGTTGAAAGCAACTTCTTTTACTCTTTTCTTAGCTTTTAGTTTAACTTTTTTCCAAGCTCCAGATCCAAGTTTGTATATTTTTGGTTTTGTTCCATCCTTGCCATTGTACTTACAGACCTTATGAATCAAATGAATACTTACATATAACGTATCACGCTCCCCATATGTCAATTTTATAGCTTCTTGAATTTTACCATTTACATCAATTTTTTTAAGTCCTCCAAATACTCCAACTCCATGATCAATATGGGTAACATAGTCTCCAATTTCAAGTTGTTTCAATTCGTTTAAATTGACTCTTTTTTTAGTTTCAAATCCTGACTTAATTTTAAACTTGTGATATCTCTCAAATATTTCATGATCACTGTAACATACTTCTTTTTGATCGTGATCGATAAATCCTTTGTATATGGCTTTTTCAATTAAAATTGGATCGAAATCAATTTTATTTAATTCAAAGATGTCTTTGAATCTTTTTATTTGAGTTTTACTACTGCAAAATATTTTAACAGAATATTCTTTGTTGTAGTATTCAGAAATATTTTCAATGAGTAATTTAAATTTTTTATTAAAAGCTGGTTGTGGAGAAATATTAAATTGAGTGTTAATCGTATTATTGCCAATTTTATTAAGTTCAATAACACTTAATTTACTTATGTCTTGATTTAAAAGCTCTCCGCTGTAAAAAAGTTTATCTAAATTGATTTTATCATTACTATTGGATGTTACTTTTTCAAATGAATTTGATAAAGAATCTTTTAATAAATCAATATTTTCAGTTACAATGATTGAGTTGTCTTCAATAAATTTAAAAATATTTTCTCTTTCGTAGTCAATTTCTTTATTCTCTAAATCACCAAGAATTTCAATTGATTTTAATGTGTCATTTGAAATCTGAGTTTCGATATTAAAAGTTCTTATACTTTCAATTTCATCTCCAAAAAATTCAATTCTAAAAGGCTTATTGTTAGAGAAAGAAAAAACATCTACAATTCCTCCTCTTACAGAAAAATCACCAGGTTCTACAACAAAATCTTCTCTGTTAAACTCTAAATCAAAGAGTTTTTCATTAAAAGATTCTAATGAAATTAAATCACCTGTTTTAATTTTTAAAAACCTTTTTTTAATATCTTTTTTAATAATTATTTTCTCAAAAATTGCTTCGGGATATGTGACTATTAATTTTTTTAAAGTATTTGAACTTAGGTTTCTAATTAATTCTGTTCTTAAAAAAATACTTTGAGAGTTAGTTTTTTTAAAATCATTTTCTCTGTTATAACTGCTTGGAAAAAAATATAATTGTTTTTCATCAATTAGGCCCTCTAGATCATTAAAATGATATCCAGCCGATTCTTTATTTTCTAAAACCCAGTAAATATTTTTATTTGAATTAGTAAACAAACTATTTATTAAAAAGGATTTGGAAGATCCGTGAAGGCCTTTTAAAAAAATATTTGTTTCAGAATTGTCAATAGAAGTTTGAAGTTTCTGAAGATTCAGAGACTTAATCTTTTTTGTAAAATGTGGAGAATTATCCCCTTTTTTCATTCTCACAAATATCATTAAAATTGTTATACTTTTTATCATTTATTGAATATTAAATTCATTAGTTTAACTTTGATTTTTATTATGAATATTCAAATAAGAAAGGCAAAAAAAGATGACATGAAACATGTCATTAAATTAATAAATGAATTAGCTGTTTTTGAAAGAGAACCAAACGCAGTAGTAATATCATCTGATGATTTAATCAAAGATGGGTTTGGAGATAGTCCATTATTTTCATGTTTTGTAGCTACAGTGAATGATGAAATTTCAGGAATGTGTTTAGGATATCCTAGGTACTCAACATGGAAGGGTCCAACTATGCATTTAGAAGATTTGATAGTAACAAAAAAAATGAGAGGTAAAGGAATTGGGTTCGCATTATTTGCTCATTTTATAAAATTTTCTCATTTAAAAAATGTTAGAAGAATAGAGTGGGCAGTTTTAGACTGGAATATTGATGCCATTAATTTTTACAAAAAAAACGGAGCTTATGTTTCAAAAGAATGGCAAATTGCACAAATGAATGAGGCTGCGATTCAAAATTTTATTATTAAAAAATGAGAATATACAAATTTGGTGGAGCCTCGGTAAAAGATGCTAATGGAGTAAAAAATTTAATTACCATATTAAATACTTTAGGATCTGAAAAGACTCTTATAGTTGTTTCTGCCATGGGCAAGACTACAAATTCTTTGGAGTTAGTAGTAAAAAACTATTTTGATAATAAGGAAGAGCTACAGTACTCCATAAACGAGGTTTTTACTTTTCACAATAAAATATTAAATGATTTATTTAATGATAACAAGCATCAAATATTTTCTGACGTTAAAGAAATTTTAGAAAATTTAAGGATTTTTTTAAAAAGAAATAAATCTCCTGACTATTCATTTGTTTATGATCAAGTTGTGATTTTTGGTGAAATTTTATCAACAAAAATTATAAATTCCTATTTAATTCATTCTAATATTAGATGTAATTGGTTAGATGCAAGAACATTAATTAAAACGGATTCAAAGTATAGAGATGCAAATCTAAATTGGGAGATTACTAAAAATTCAATATCAAACGGAGTCAACACTAAACTATTAAATATTACTCAGGGTTTCATAGCTAGTGATTCAAACAATTTTAGTACAACTCTTGGAAGAGAAGGGTCAGATTATACAGCTGCAATTTTTGCTTACTGTCTTAATGCAGAATCTGTTACAATTTGGAAAGATGTTCCCGGCGTTTTAAATGCCGACCCTAGAGTTTTTAAAAAGCCTCAATTATTAAATAAAATTTCTTATACAGAGGCTATAGAACTTGCTTTTTATGGCGCTTCCGTTATTCATCCAAAAACATTGCAACCATTACAGAAAAAAGAAATACCATTATATGTTAAATCATTTTTAAATCCCTCAGGAAATGGAACAGCAATTTCTAGAGGAACCAAAATAGATCCACTAATACCTTGTTTTATTGTTCAAAGAAACTTAAATCTGTTAAAACTCTCCTCTTTAGATTTTTCTTTTATTGTTGAGGATAATATTAGTGACATTTTTCAAATTTTACATGAAAATAAAATGAAGGTGGATTTGATACAAAATTCTGCTATTAGCTTTTCTGTGTGCGTATATGACAAATACTCTAGATTAAAGGAATTACTTTCTATATTGAAAGCCACCTTCAAAGTTGAATGCACAGAAAATGTTAGTTTATTTACAATCAGACATTTTAACGAAAATTCGTCTGATGAAATTTTGAAAAATAATAAACTTTTGTTAGAGCAAAGAACTAATGAAACATTACAATTAGTAGTTTCTTAGTTTATATATTTATTATAAAATTCTATAGAGAAGTTTTTTATTTCATCCCTACATTTGTCAAAATCGTTCTGTGGATTAATTGAATTTTTAATTTTTGAAGGGTCAAAAAAGTTTTTGTGAATTCTTAAAGCATTTTTTGAAGGAATATTAGGGCAGCTTTCGTTAGCATGATCACAAACAGTTATAATGTAATCAAAGTTTATATCAGAATACTCATTTACGTTATTTGAAGTATGTGTGCTAATGTCAATATCATCTCTTAGCATTGTCTTTACAGCATTAGGATTTAATCCGTGTGTTTCTATACCAGCGCTGTAAATTGTACATTTATTTTCAGATAATTTGTTAAAATAACCATGGGCAATTTGACTTCTACATGAATTTCCCGTACATAGTATTAATATATTTTTCATTTATTAAATAAGATTTTTAATTTTTTCTAGGGCTACTTTTACAAGACCTATTTTACTTTCATGAGTCCATCCAGCAATATGAGGAGTTAATATTACATTACTAGAATTATTTAAATAGTTTAAACTAGATTGTTCATTTTCATTAATAGAAAGTTTTTCAAATGATTTTTTCTCAAACTCTATAACATCTAAACCAGCACCCAAAACTTTTCCGCTTTTTAACCCCTTTATTAAATCATCAATTATTACACAATTTCCTCTGGAGGTGTTTATCAGCCAAAATGGTTTAGTACAAGACTTAATGAAATTTTTGTCAATTAGACCAATAGATTCCTTTGTAATTGAAGTATGAAGACTAATTATATCGGAATTATCCTTTAAGTGATTTAATGAAACTGGATTTGCATAATTATCTTTTTTAATTTTTTTAATATCATAGAAGATAGTATTAACGTCAAATCCATTTAATTTTTTAGCAAAACTTTTTCCTGTATTTCCGTAACCAATAAGTCCAACAGTTTTGTCTTTTAACTCAATCCCTCTGTTAGATTCTCTATTCCAAATTCCTTTCTGAACTTCTTTACTGCTGGAATTTATATTATTTAAAAGAGATAATAGCATTCCTAGAGCATGTTCTCCAACAGCATTAGAATTACCTTCAGGTGTTGAAATTATTTGTATTCCTTTTTGTTTAGCATAATCAACATCAATATTTTCTATTCCTGAACCAATTCTTGCAATGAATTTTAAATTTTTGCACTTATTAATAAAGTCCTTGTCAATTGATATTCTACTTCTTATAATAATCCCAAAATAATCATATAATTTTAAGTCTGATTTTAAACTATCAAAATCGAAATGATTCTCAAAACCAATTTTTTCTAATTCTTTTTCAAGAAAAGGATGGGTAGTATCTAAATGAAGTATTTTCATTTTTAGAATCCTAATATAATTTTTGCAATGTAGAAAAACAGAAAAATTCCAAAAATATCATTACTTGTTGTGATAAAAGGTCCAGTTGCAATAGCAGGATCAATACCTTTTTTATCTAAAAGTATTGGGATTGATGTGCCAATTAGTGCTGCAACAACAATAACACAAAGCATAGAAAGTGAAATAGTTATACTAAGTTCAATAGGAAGTTTAGTCGCAAAGCCAAATAAAATTGTTAAAATTCCTAAAATAATACCGTTTATTAAACTCAGCCCAAGTTCTTTTAGTAATCTATTTACTAAACTGCCTTTTACAATGTCATTTGCTAAACCTTGAACTATAATAGCTGAAGATTGTACTCCAACATTTCCCGCCATTGCGGCAATAAGTGGAGTAAAGAAAAATAGAGTTTTATAGCTAGGGTGGCTCATTACTTCTTCAAAACCTTCTAATATAAAAACACTACCAAGTCCACCAACTAAACCTAGAAACAGCCAGGGTAATCTTGCTTTAGTAAGCTCAATGATTGAATCGTCTGCTTCAACATCACCTTGGACACCAGCTGCAAGTAAATAATCTTCTTCCGCTTCTTCTTTTATAAAGTCGACAATATCATCAATTGTTATTCTTCCCACTAATTGTTTTTTATTATCGATAACAGGAATAGCTTCAAGATCGTATTTAGACATTATTTTTGCCACCTCTTCTCCATCATCATAAACATTAACTGAATCAACTTTTGGAATATAAATGTCTTTAATTAAATTTTTAGCTGGAGAGGTTATTAAATCTTTTAATGATAATCTCCCAATTAATTTTTGTTTGTCATCAACAACGTAAATTGAATGTACTCTAGTAACATTTTCACCTTGCTTTTTTATTTCTTTTAAACATTTTGTTACAGACCAATTTTCATTAGCTTGAACTAATTCTTTAGCCATTAACCCACCTGCAGAATCCTCCTCATATGACAACAGTTCTTTTAAATCATCCGCTAAATTATCGTCACTTATTTCAGAAATAACCTCTTCTTTTCTTTCATCCGAAAGTTCTCCTAAAATATCAGCAGCATCATCACTATCTAACTCTTCTATTTCATCAGCTATTTCTTTAACCGAAAGAGCTTTCAGTATTTTTTCTCTAACATCCTCATCAAGTTCAGTAAGAATTTCTGAAGTCTTTTCGCTATCAAATAATTTTATTAAATAAATTCCTTGCTGTTCATTTAGTTCATTAATGATCTCTGCCATATCGGCAAAATGAATGTCCTTAACAATCTTTTTAAGAGGGGTGTTTTTTTTTGCTGAAATAAGATCAGCAATTTTTTTTAAAAGTTTTTCGCTAAGTTGAAATGTTTCCATTTGCAATAATATTAGTTAGATGCACAAAATCATCAACACCTAAGGTTTCAGGACGCCTTCCAAAGATAACATCTTCTTTTATATTATTACTTAAATTAAAAACTTTTAGACTATTTCTTATTGTTTTTCTTCTTTGTTGAAATGAAGTTTTTACAATTTTAAAAAATAAATTTTCATCACAATTCAACGTTAGTTGAGTTTTTCTAGTTAGTTTAATTACTCCAGAATTCACTTTTGGAGGAGGAGTAAATTCAAAGGGATCTAATGAAAACATAAATTCTGTTTTAAAGTATGCTTGAACTAAAACAGAAATTATTCCATAAGTTTTAGACCCAGGTCCTTCACAGATTCTTTTAGCTACTTCTAATTGAAACATTCCAACCAACGTATGGACAATACTTCTATTTTCAATTGCTTTAAATATTATTTGCGAAGAAATATTGTAAGGAAAATTCCCAATTATTCCAATTGGGTTATTGAAATCATTTAATTCTAATTTTAAAAAATCTTCCTCAATTATAGAGTCTTTGATTAAGGCATAGTTTTCTTTTAAATATGTTACAGATTCACTATCAATTTCTACGAAATACGACTTTTTTTTTAAGCCGATAATATGCTGAGTTAATATCCCCATTCCAGGACCAACTTCAATTATAGAATCTATATTTTCGGAGTCAATGCAGTCGACAATTTGTTTAGCAATATCTGAACTATTTAAAAAATGTTGGCCTAGTTTTTTTTTTGGTTTTACTAAATTATTTTTCGTTTTAAATTTCTTCAAAACCTGTGTATTTTATTAATGCTTTAGGAATTTTAATAGAACTTTCATCTTGAAAATTTTCCAATATACAAGCAACTATTCTTGGAAGAGCTAATGAACTTCCGTTTAATGTGTGTGCTAGAGTTTTAGTTCCATTATTATCAATTCTTAATTTTAGTCTATTTGACTGAAAAGTTTCAAAATTTGAAACCGAACTAACTTCAAGCCATTTTTTTTGTGCAGCTGAGTAAACTTCAAAATCGTAAGTTAAGCTAGAGGTAAAGCCAAGGTCACCTCCACAAAGTCTTAAAATTCTAAAAGGTAATTCAAGTTCAATTAAAATATTTTTCACATGTTCAACCATAAGGGTTAAAGCCTTGTAAGATGTTTCAGGATTTTCAATTCTAACTATCTCAACTTTATCAAATTGATGTAATCTGTTTAAACCCCTAACGTGAGCACCATAACTACCCGCTTCTCTTCTAAAACATGGAGTGTAGCTAGTTAAGCATATTGGAAGTTCTGATGACTTAACAATTGTATTTCTAAATATATTTGTAACAGGAACTTCAGCAGTAGGAATAAGATACAAGTTATCTTCACTGACATGATACATCTGACCTTCTTTGTCAGGAAGCTGACCTGTACCCATACCTGAGTCTTCATTTACTAGAATAGGAACCTGAATTTCTTTATATCCTGCTTCAGTATTTTTATCTATAAAATAATTTATTAAGGCTCTTTGTAATTTTGCTCCTTTATCTTTATATACAGGAAAACCTGCTCCTGTTATTTTGTTGCCTAATTCAAAATCTATTATATCTTTTTTTGTTGCTAAGTCCCAGTGTGAAAGTGCTTTTTGGTGTAGAACTGGAATTTCTCCATGAATAAAAACTTCTAGATTATCTTCTTCGTTAGATCCGCTAGGCACGAGTTCGTTTGGAGTGTTTGGAATTTCTAATAACAATGAATTTAATTCATTTGAAATAGTTGAAAGTTTAAGAGATAAATCTTTACTCTCCGTTTTTAAATTTACAGCTTTTTCTTTTAGAAGGGTTGCTTTTTCAATCTCACCAGACTTGAATAAACTACCAATATCTTTTGCTAATTTATTTGATTCTGACAGAATATTATCAAGATTTGACTGAGTAGATCTTCTAAGTTTATCAGTTTCAATAATTGAAGTAAGTTTAGATTTAACGTCTATATTTCTTTTAGACATCAAAGAACTTATTTTGTCTACATTTTTTATTATTTCAGAAACTAATAACATTTTTTATTTTTTATAAAATTAATCAATAATATCAATAATTGAATTACAATTGACTTTGTCTTTCTGGATTTGAGATTTTAATAGTTCTAATGAGTCAAACTTTATTTCTTTCCTAATGAATTGTTTAATACTAACAGTAATTTTTGTATTGTATAAATCACCTTCAAATTCAAAAAAGTTTACTTCAATAGTTTTAGAACTTTTATCTAGGGTTGGTTTTATTCCAATA
>Ga0208941_1000434_pt1 | contig 11338 bp, 12 predicted proteins | sample AOAMet2_C27A4_35_2_FD_188080 | JGI IMG/M metagenome (GOLD analysis project Ga0208941, IMG submission 188080) | Ammonia-oxidizing marine microbial communities from Monterey Bay, California, USA - C0912_C27A4_35 (SPAdes) | ecosystem: Environmental > Aquatic > Marine > Intertidal zone | place... | reverse complement strand
TATTCTTCATTATTGTGAAAAGAACGGAATCGACCCGAGCGATTCTAAGAAACTAGTAAACAAAGGACTCAAAGAGAAGTTGACTTATGAGGCACAAAACCTTAATCTACTAAATGTAGAAAAAGTGCCACAACTTCCTATATAAGGAGAATGAATGGTTTTGAAGTATATAAAGTCTATTTGGCAATCAAATTACATTTCACAAGCAAGAACAGAAGTTACGACTTTCATAGACACGGCGGACGAACAACTGCAAAGCTTGAAACCTTCACTAAAAGAAGGGACAGATATTTTTTTCACAAACTTAGTCGCACTTATAACAGCACTACTGTGGTCGATTACTTTGTTAGTAACTTTGTCAATAATACTAATCTATGGGTTGGCGATATTATTGGCTCAACTGGTGACGAAAGTTATAAAGAGTGGTCTAAGAGAATAGAATCATTACATTATTATTATGAACAAGATATAGACTACATCTTAGAAAGAATGACTGCAAACGAAATAGAGTTTGACGATATATTCACATCACATGACGGGCAACATCCGCCTATATTGAAGATGGTTCTCTCTAAGAAGATATGTGTTGAAACATTTGTGATACTAGAAGATATACTTTCATTTGCAAATAGATTAGATAAAGACATTTTAGAAACAGTATTGTGGCCTAAGATGCACGATAGAATGGCAAGATACAAACCATTTTTAAAATATGATACACCAAGATTTAAGATAACATTAAGAAAAAAAGTAAAGGAGATATGATGGCTGAAGAAAGAGAAGTAATAGAAGAAAATGTAGAGTCTATTGGAATGACACAGACAATATTGGGTAGTATAATTTTAAAAATTGTATTGCCTATGAAAGTAATTGATGAGATTAATGAGGCGTATGATAAACACTCAAAATCTTTAGAGGCACACAATCAATCGCTTGCTGGAAAGATTGAAGAAGAAAAGTTAGTAACAGATTTATTATCTGAAAACACAAAACAAATCTTTGTACAATGTTTTGCCCAGTATTTAAAGAACATTCAGAAGCCTTGGTGGGGTATCAGTTTGGCAAATGCATGGATAAATGAAATGCGAGAGAATGAATATAATCCATTTCACTACCATACAAGTAAGATGACCGACTTAGGATTATCATCTGTATTAGTCTTAAAACGACCTGAGTCATATGGTAAAGAATATTCGAGAGAAGAACACCCATCAAACGGTTACTTAGAATTTGTTGGCGGCAATCAAGACCCACTTGGCGTATCACAATTTAGAGTAGATGCTCAAGTAGGCGAGTTTTACATATTCCCATACACAATGTTACACGGAGTTTATCCTTTTAATGGTGACGGAATAAGAAGAACTATGTCTTACAATTGTGATTTAATAAAACCAGATGCTGATGCAGAGTTGCAAGCTAGCAAAATGGGAATTGAATAATGTTTAGAATAATAGGTATTTTCTTTTTAGCTTACTTTGTCGTTTGCACAATACCTTTTATATTTGGCATTTATTTAGGGCTAAACGCTTGACAAAGGAAAGAACCTAGTGTATAATATACACATATATCAAGAAACATGCGGAAGTAGTGTAAAAGTAACACGACAGGTTTCCAATCTGTAGTCAGAGGTGCGAACCCTCTCTTCCGCTCCAAATTGAGATATACTTTTGTTATAAATATAAAGGTGCGATATATACAGCACAGAACGATACAATAATAATACAAATACAATCATACGGAGAAAAAATATGACATCAAGTCTATCAGCGTTAAAACGCTCAAACAACTTAGACACCCTAATGGGTGAACTATCAAAGGTTGCAGAACCACAAAAACAATCAAACTCATACCAAGATGATAGATTCTGGAAGCCAGAACTAGACAAATCAGGTAACGGTTATGCTGTTTTTCGTTTCTTACCAGCAGTACAAGACGAAGATTTGCCATGGGCCAGATTATGGTCACATGCATTTCAAGGACCAGGCGGTTGGTTAATTGAAAACAGTTTGACTACAATCAATAAGAAATGTCCGATTAGTGAATCTAACAGTTTACTATGGAATTCTGGTGTTGAGGCAGACAAAGAAATTGCTCGTAAGAGAAAACGCAAGTTATCTTACTATGCAAATATTCTGATTGTGAGTGACCCTAAACATCCTGAGAATGAGGGTCAGGTTAAACTATATAAATTCGGTAAGAAAATCTTTGATAAGATTACTGAGGCGATGAAACCTGAATTTGAAGATGAAACGCCAATCAATCCATTTGACTTTTGGGAAGGTGCAAACTTTAAACTAAAAATCAGAAAAGTTGATGGCTATTGGAATTATGACAAGTCAGAGTTCGATAGTAAAACTGCTATCGCACCTAATGACGAGGCCATTGAAGAAATATGGAATAAACAATTTCCATTAAAACCATTTCTTGCAGACGAAAACTTTAAATCTTATGATGAGCTGAAAAGCAAACTTGATAAAGTTCTATCTGGCGTAAGGAATACTGGTACTGCTGAGGATGTTGCCATCCCACCTGCAGCTCCAAAAGTAGAACCAGTTGTAGCAGAAACAGTAAGTTCCCCGACACCTGCTCCAATAACTGAAGATGATGATTCAGACGAAACTTTGAGTTATTTCAGTAAGTTAGCGGAAGAGGACGAGTAATCTCTCCATCTGTTTTCACTACCAAGAGGTCGAAATGTGATGTTTCGGCCTCTTTTTTGTCTAAATATTACTACTGATTATGAATGAAGTTTGAGATATCAAAACAACAACAACATAAAAGGAGAAAATTTATGTGGAAAAATATAACGGATACGATAGGTAATATTACTACGGTCGCTGTACAACTAATTGGTTTATCAGTAGCACTTGAAGTAGTATTTGGTGCAAATGTACCATTCTTATCTTTAGGTGTTATCGATAACATCTCTAGCATAGTAGCAAGCCTAGGTAACGAAGGTTTAGTAGGATTAGTTACAATCGCAATCTTATGGTCACTTTGGAAGAAGGACTAAGTTAAACAGTAACATTGAAAGGGGGCTTCGGTCCCCTTTTTTATGGTCTAAATCCTTATAAATAGTAGCATGAAAACATTAATCAAAACGATTCTATGTGTGTTGATTGTTTATAGTACTCAGGTTATATCAAGTAGTTTAACCTTTGATTTTAGTAACCCTGCCTTTAGTGGCGAAGGATATTCTAGTCATGTGCTATCAATAGAACAACTTCAATACAACAGAAGGGAATCAGTAAAAGACGACATCACTTCAGCCGCTGCTAAAGAGGCTAGAGATGCAAAGAACACGACACTCGCTAAGTTTGTAACGAATGTTGAAAGTCGTATATTCGCAAACTTATCTAAACAAATGGTTGATAATATGTTTGGTACGAATTGTACTGAAGATACAGACACAACCGCAGTAGAGTGCCCATTGAGCGGTACTGCAACTTTACCTGATGGTTCAACAGTCTATTGGGCAAAAGACGAAACAGCAGAAACAATCACATTAACTGTTACTGATGCTAGTGGTACTATAACACAACTGGTTGTGCCAGTTGGTGACTTTAAATTTTAGGATTATGAATATGGAATATTTGGCGATAGCAGTATTATCTTGTTTGGTGGGCAGTTGCTCGGTACAGAACACGAAGGCGATAGAAGGAGAAATGCCTTTCGTTCAAGGCACACCAACAAAAGAATTATTACATGAGATGCCTGCATTAATAAACCAACCAACGGATGGTTCAGGCAACCCAGTAAAGATTACAGTTGCGGTCTACGCTTTCCCTGATGAAACAGGACAAAGAAAACAAGTCGGACTCTCAACGGCAGTATCACAAGGCGCTGATGTTTGGGTAATACAATCACTCATGGCAGTTGGCAATGGCGATTGGTTTTCAGTTGTTGAAAGAGCAAGTTTAGATAACTTAGTCAAAGAACGACAGTTGATTAGAAGTACAAGAGAACTATATGATGGTTCAGTAGCAACAGACAGTTTATCACCTATGTTGTTTGCCGGTCTAATATTAGAGGGCGGTATTGTTGGTTATGATACGAATACAACATCTGGTGGGGCAGGTGCGAGATTTCTTGGTTTAGGTGCAAACGACCAATATAGAACAGACCAAGTAACCGTTTCACTCAGACTCGTTGCAGTACAGACAGGCGAGATTTTACTAACTGTATCAGCAACGAAAACAATTGCAAGTACCAGTAACGGTGCAGATGTGTTTAGATTTTTAGATTTAGGAACACGAGCATTAGAGATTGAATCTGGTAATGCAGCTAACGAACCGGTGAACTATGCCATTCGTACTGCAATTGAATATGCAGTCTTGCAAATGTTATATGAAGGCAAAGAGATAGGTCTTTGGGAATGGGCAGAACCTGTAATAGCAAAAGATAAAGATATAAATATAGCTCAGGGTAATGACACCATTAAATCAGAATCTTGGTGGCCCAATGAACCACATCCAATTTCGGAGAAACAAGGAGAGTAATTTTGAGATTATTAACTTTCTTTATTATGTTTCTGATGAGTTTGTCAGCGATGGCAACAAATAAAATATATGTAACACAAGCAGGTGCTTCTTTAGTATTTGATGTATTACAAGACGGCGATGGAAATATGATAGGTAATTCGACTACAGCTTCTACAGCCTCTGGCAGTGCAACAAATTTTAATATAGACCAAGTCGGTAATAGTAATATAATCACCTTTGATATCGAAGGCGATAACTTTACGGGTGTGTTTTATACAACGGGTAATAGTAACAACATAGATTTCAACTGTGATAGTGCTGGCGCTACTTCAGGTTGTGATGATGTGAATGCTGTAATTAGTTTTACATCTGGTAACTCACAAGACATTGATATAGATGTCGGTCTTGCTAGTTCAAAGTCTGGCGATAATGCTGATATTGATATTACTGGTGCTTCAGGCACGGATAGTACTGTTGTTAATGCTTCTATTGATGGCACAAGTGCAATATTAAGATTAGACATTGCTGGCGATTCAAATAACTATCTAATCAATATTGATGACAATGGTGATGTTGCAGGTCATACTTTAATTATGGACCAAACTGGTATCACGGCAGATGTTGATGTTGTACAATCAGGTTCTTATGATAACTCGGCGACAGTAGATACAACAGGTGATTCACAAAACATTGACATTAATCAAACTGCTGGTGGCACAATAACATTAACGACTACTGGAAGTACAGCGTCTGCTGTTAAGACAGTTAATATTAATCAGACAGGTCATGCAGTATTCAACACAGACGGAACTATCATGGGGCAAACTTCAAATGGTTTAAATGGTGCTGGTGGTTCTTTTGACATAGACCAAACATCAACAGGTACTATTAACTTAGACCAAGATGGTGCAAGTGCGAATGTCAGTATTGAACAAACAAGTTCAGGTACAGTCAACATGGATGTAAATGGTGCAAGTTTCACGGCTGATATCGACCAAGACAATGCAAGTACGATTAACTTACACCATGATGGTGCAAGTGCAGACTATGTTATCTTACAGACTGGTGGTAGTGGTGATATACTAACACTAACAGTAAATGGTGCTTCGGCAAATGTAGATATTATTCAACGAGATTAATGTGCGACTTTTTATTATATTATGGTGTTTAACATTTTCATCATTCGCTAGTATCATTGGCGATGTTATCTTACATGAAGGTAATGCCAATATCGAAAGAACGGATGGTGAAGATGTTGATGCCGAAAAAGATTTAGATATATTTCAGTATGATACTGTTAAGACAGGTAAAGGTAAAGTTGCAATTGGTTTTATTGACGACACACGAGTAGATGTTACTCAACATTCTAAACTTATCATTGACGAGTTTGTCTACGACCCAAATACAAAGACAGGTTCTCTATCACTCAAAGCCGCTCTCGGCACAGTACGATATGCTTCTGGTCAAATCGCAAAAACAAGCCCAACAAATGTACAGATAAAAACACCGACTGCAACGATTGGTGTTCGTGGTACAGATTTCTCAATGACGATAGACGAAGTGGGTAGTTCTACTATCATTCTATTGCCATCATGTGATACAAATGGCAACTGTTTCGTAGGCGAAATATCAGTTGAGTCTGATGCAGGCATGGTAATAATGAATCAGGCGTTTCAGGCGACGGTTGTAGACACTATTTCAAGCAGACCACTAAAACCAGTCATTGTAGACCTAGAAGAATCGTTAATCAACAACCTACTCATCATATCTAAACCTAGAGAGATTAAAGAAGCAATAGCAACCCAAGAACTAAACAAGGTTGCAACTGCACTTGATATTGACTTTCTAAAGTTTGAAGAATTAGAAGTAGACTACTTAGAAATAGAAGAAGATGAATATGTGTCTATGCTTGATACAGATTTCTTAGACCAGAACTTTTTGGCTGACATTCTTGAACAACTAAATCGTCAGTTGGCGTTACAGATGCGTTCTGAATTTGACAAGAAGAAAGGCACATATGATTTTACATTGGGTAAAGATAAAGACACAGGTATCACAATACTAGACCAAGAACCACAATGGTACTGGCATAGAGAAGCTGCAAGTGGTAGTGTTGTTGAATTATTACTTGAACAAGAAAACAGTTACATAATGAATATACAAATGGGCGATTTTGAACTGATAGATTTTGAACTAGGGGGCATAGAAAGTGAAATCACTATTATTCAAAGTCAGTAGTACATTATTAGTGTTACTAATATACATTCCAATATTTTTTATGGCTGGGTCTGTGTTCGCTGAAGATGTTTTAATACTACATCAAAGTTATGGTAATACACACAACAAGTGGAAGAATAGATTAGAAGATGCAGGTCATACAGTTACTAGTCAAACTTCTGAACCAAGTAGTTTTTCTGGTTATGAACAAGTGATAGATTTAAGATACTCAACAGATGCTAATCTTGACACTTCTAGTGATGCAACTAATCAGGCATACAAGACAATCTTAGCAGCAGGCGGTACAATCGTTTTAAATGGTGAACATAGTGGTTTTGCCAATCCAAGAAATAATGACATTCAAGCATTTGTGAGAGAAGTAACAGGCGATAGTACAATTACATATTCAACAACTTCTAGTACCTCTGGTTCAATGGCGACAACTACAGTCTTAAGCACATTGCCTAGTGATTGGTCACATTTTAATACTGTGGCTGCAGGTATTGTTAGTGATTTGGGAGATAATGGTAAATGTATAGCAGCGAATGGTTCGGGCAATTGTGCTGTTGCATTGTTTGACGGAGATGCATTGAGTTCATCATATACGAATGGTAAAATTGTTGTCATTACAGATATAAACTATGCCTCTCATTCTAGTTATTATACATCTGATAACCAAGAATTTCTAACTTCACTTATTAGTGATGTAACTACGAGCACCGTTGTTACAGTAGCCAATGTATCTGGCATTTCAACCAGTCAACAATCGACAGTTACAACTACACGAAATGCAACTCAATCTAACAACAGAATTTATATAACTCAAAGTGGTGTCGGTGTTGATTTAGCAATAACACAAGACGGCGAAGATAATTTAGTGATAGGCACAGACCTATCATCAGCCGCCTCGATAGTAGGAGATTATAATGACTTGACTGTAACACAAACAAATGATAATAATATTTTAGGTATCGATATTAATGGTAATTCAAATGATGTTGATATTACACAAAACACAGACCAGAGGGCGTTAGTCAGTATTGCAGGTGCTTCAAATACTGTAAATCTGAATCAGTCTGGTGGAGATAATCACTCATCAATTGCAATTGTTGGCAATAGTAATGTAATGGATATTGACCAGACAGAATCAGGAAATAAGATATTATTTTTAGATGTTGATGGTAGTAATAATGTTACTGTAGACCAAAAAGGAACAGGGGCACACTTTTTAGAAATTGCATTAACAGATAGTCATACCCTCGATATAACTCAAGACGGCTCAGGCAGTCATAACGCTTCTATAAATTTAAGTGGTAATCCTTCTACATTGAACTTGACACAAGATAGTGGCACAAATCAAAATTATTCATTATCACAAAACTGTACACAAACTAGTTGCTCGGCAACAGTAACCCAAAACTAATATGAATAGAAAAACACTAGAACTATTATTAGTCAACTACACTAACATAAACAACGGACTGAGAACGCCTTGTGCAGAGAAGTCAAAGTTTGAGAAGTTAATTAAAGATGTTGAACTAAAAATAAAAGAACTGCCTAGAGAAGTAATTTACTCTGGCGGTATGACAGCGATGCAATTTGCAAAGAAACTAGCTGCTGACGCCAATACTAAATAGTACTATGAAGAAAATATTATCACACTGGTCTATAGCATTTGTTACACTTATAGTTTTGACTTATATAGGATTTCAGGATCCGTGGGTCAAAGAAATACTACGACTCAAATCATTTGACTATGTACTACAGAACGAAGTAAAGACGCCTTCTGAAGCAGTATCAATAGTTACCATAGATGAACAGGCAATCGAAAAGTACGGTCAATGGCCGTGGAAACGAGATGTTCTTGCACAACTCATATTTGATTTAAGAAACGCACAAACAGGCATTATTGTGATGCCATTATTGTTTAGTGAAGAAGATAGAATGGGTGGCGATGATGTGTTCTGTGAGGCACTAGGTTACGGCACAGTCATTGCACAAACAGGCACAACACAAAAGACCACGAGTAATGCAGTACCACGAGGCGTTGCAAAGATAGGCGACCCACTACCATATTTGTTTGAATGGCCTGGCATGGTCGGACCACTACCTAAACTTGCAGAGTGTACATCTGGTGTGGGTGTCATCAATACTGCACCTGAAATAGATGGTGTAATCAGACGAGTGCCACTGCTGATGAAGATAGGCGAAGAAGTCTACCCGAACATGGCAATCGAAACAATACGAGTTGCAGTTGGCGACCCGTCATATCAGGTCAAGGCAGACGAATCAGGCATCATTGCAATGAGAGTGCCTGCATATGCAACAATCAACACAGACACAAATGCAAGAGTCTGGGTACGATGGAATAAAGAATTTAAGACTATTTCTGCTAGTGCAGAGAACTTTGACGAACTTGCAGGAACAACAGTCATTATTGCCATGACGGCAGAAGGACTAGGTGGTGTCGTTGCAACGCCTACTGGCGAACAGTATGACTATGTGATATCAGCACAGACACTACAGACGATACTTGATGGTGAAACAATCAAACGATATGATGAACTATTAGAACTACTCGCAGGACTTCTATTAGGCATTGCAATCATACTGATAACGAGATTTCTGCCATACTGGGTAATCGGTCTCTCATTGATTGGTATCTTCGGTTCTGGCGTATATTATTTTCAATATATGTTTACGACACAACTGGTCCTAGTAGACATTACTTGGGCATTATTGACATTCTTTATCGTAGGGTTTCATTCTACATTCAATCGATTCATACTAGAATTTAGACTCAAACAACAAATCAAGAAACAGTTTGAACACTATCTTGACCCACGACAAGTTGCGGCTCTACAGAAGAATCCTGACTTACTGAAACTAGGTGGCGACAGACGAGAGATGTCATTTCTGTTTATGGACATTATCGGGTTCACACCTATATCAGAATTCTATAAGAACAAAGACGACCCCGAAGGCCTAGTAGTGTTAGTCAATGAATTCTTAGACGAGATGACGACTATAATATTAAACAATGGTGGCATGGTCGACAAGTTTATGGGCGACTGTATCATGGCAGTATTCAACGCACCAGTTGATATGCCTAATCATGCCGAGATGGCAGTCAAAAGTGCAATAGAGATAGAAGCAAAGACACTAGAACTCAAGGCACGATACAAAGAACGAGGACTACCTGATATCAATGTAGGCACAGGCGTGAATACAGGCACAGCGATTGTAGGTAACATGGGTAGTACAACACGATTCGACTTCTCAGTTATCGGCGATGCAGTTAATCTGGCTGCACGATTAGAAGCAACGGCAGGTAGAGGCGATTTCAAAGATTCGCCTACACTATATTCTAGTTACACGATGGAACAACTCGAAAATATCGAGTCTGTTGAGGTAGATAAAATCAAAGTTAAGGGTAAAGAAGAACTAATAACTATCTACAAACCTGTATAAATAGTAGCATGGCAAAAACAGTATTCGACAAGATTCTTGATACAACAACAGGTCCTAAATCATATGATTGGTATAGGAAAGAAGTCAAAAAGATGACTACACCTGGTGCAAGGTCATTGATTAATCAAGGCAAGGCAACATTACGACCTAAGTATGGCGTGATGAATCTATTTGCATACGACCCAAAACACAAGGCAACATTACCATTTTATGATAAGTTTCCACTCATTCTGCCACTTCAGGCTGCAAAGGGTGGGTTCTACGGACTGAACTTTCACTATCTGCCTATGGCACAGAGAGTTACATTTCTAAGACAACTTTCTAAGTATGCAAGTGATAAGAATTTTGATAGAAACACACGATATAATTTAACAGGTGGCATAGAGAACAATAGATTCTTCAGATTGTGTATAAAACACTATCTGTTTAGTCAAGTTAGGTCATCTTTTTTAAACATTCCGCCAAACGAAATGGCAATCGGTATATTTTTACCAGTTGCACGATTCAAAGGTGGTACATTCGGAAACAGATAATGGCGACATTAGGCGCAATCGACAGATTTAGAGCTTCAGTATTAAAAGACGGTGTTGCTCGTCCATCAAAATATGAGGTTAGAATAAATCCACCAGAAAATATAAAAAATGTTTTAGAAGGTTCTAGTTTAGATATAGTTTCTCGAAATATAGGTATGGCGTGTAATAGTATTGTAATGCCTGGCAGAGATTTAACAGCTATATCAGTTAAACAAGGACAAGACTTAGCGATAGAACAGGTTGGGGCTCATACATATGAAGGCACTATTACTGCTACATTTTATCTAGACCCAAATCTCGATTATAAGACTTTTTTTGAGGCGTGGCAAAACTTAGCAGTAAATCCTATCACAAATAATTTAAATTATTATGATAACTATATCGGCTCAATGTCTATTCATCAATTAGGCGCTGAACAAATGTTACACGATAGGGCTAATCCTTTTGATGGAGATAACTATACTGGAGAGAATGAATACTTTAGAGAAGGACCAAGAAATAGTTACATTAGCGAAAGAGTCAACACCAGAGAAATATATCAAACTCAAGCAACACCAGTATATGGAATAAAAGTAGAAGAAGTATATCCTGCGACTGTAGGACAAATTGAGTATGCATATGCAACTGTAGATGAGG
>Ga0208941_1000421_pt1 | contig 11486 bp, 7 predicted proteins | sample AOAMet2_C27A4_35_2_FD_188080 | JGI IMG/M metagenome (GOLD analysis project Ga0208941, IMG submission 188080) | Ammonia-oxidizing marine microbial communities from Monterey Bay, California, USA - C0912_C27A4_35 (SPAdes) | ecosystem: Environmental > Aquatic > Marine > Intertidal zone | place... | reverse complement strand
GACGGGGATTTTCACATCCTTCCAGTAGGCAGCAGGGTCAACTGTGTTTTTGTAGAGTTCGAGGTCTCCGATGTTGCGTATAACACTTCCACTACTCATGCCGGGGTAATTCTCATGGAGAAATCCAGTGCCCCCGACAAATGGAGCAACAGCTTTCAGTCTCTTGTCCGTGGCGGTCATTGAAGTGATCGTGCCGCCCATCGAAAAGCCAGTGAAGCCGAGTTTTGTTGCGTCGACTTCAGGTTGTTGCTCGAGAAAAGTGATTGCACGTCGAGCCGCTAGAGTAAGCATAAACCAGTTTGAGTTACGCGGGCTAATGATCGGATCGACGCTGTATTCATCGGGACGTAAATCGCGCTTCCATCCTTTGCGCAGGGCCTTCGGGTAGAAGTTAGGACCTTGAGATGGATCAATTTTCCCCCAATCAGTTCCCCATTTGTTTTCGGGATCAAGATCGACTTCGAGCGGGCGACCAAGCCAGTTGATGTCAACGGTCGCAAACCCCTGAGTGGCAAAGTAGTGGCCACGTCTGCGGTCGGCCCGCTGCCCCCCGCCATGACTCCATACAAAGGCAGGGTTCTTTTTGCCGTTCACCGGAAAGCAATAGTAGGCGGCAATACGGGCATCGGTCTCTTTGAATGTGCCAACCTTAAAAGTGACGAGACGCGAGACAACACCATCCTTTTTCCACTCGTGGTGAATCTTAATGTCGAGCGGCTCAACTCTAGAATCATAGCTCTCCCAGAGTGCCTTGGCAGATTGAGGAACTTGATCAAGCTTGGTATAAGTAACTAAGCTATTCTCGGCAGAGATAGATATACTGCAGAGAGTCAGGATCAGCAAAAGTGAGAAAGTCAGGCGGGCCATGACTAAGTATACGATAGATCGATGTGAATATTCTCCTCATTTTAGAGGATGTTTAACGGCGGACTTGAAAGCCCTCACCTTCAATCAGGAACGATACACTAACGAAATTAACCATGCTTGACGTAGAATTGATCGCCTAAAAAAGTAATAATCGGCGGCAGATTACTCGTGATGTGTCTGAAGGGGCACAGATAGTCAGCACATTTGAAGTAGAGTTCATAAAGCACTGTGGCATTCGGCTTCTTCAGTAGGCACAGTCCGGGTAGTGCCAGCTCGCCTCCCCTGTCCTCCAACTACCACCATGATAGACTACAAACACAGCGTGTTTATCGTTTGAAACTGAATAATTCTTCGGCGAAAAACATCAAGTTTGAGTTGCTTGCCGTTGACCATATTATAAACCCACTGCGTATCAGGTTTAAGTTTTTTTTCTTACAGCACCCTTTGGCGGCGTCGGTTCAGCCTTAGCTTTGACATCCAGCGCATGCGCCGAGTAAGTCGATTTTGTTTTCCGGAGCTGCCCCATGTCCGGCAACTCGGGGTGGCTGCGTAGGAACTGGTTCTCATCGATGAGATTAAACACATAGTGCGTCGTGCCCTTCGGCAGAACTGCAGTTGCTTTGCACCCAGGTGCCAGCACAGCTCGAATACGGAACCATTCCTCGTAGCGTTTACCACCATTGAGTGTGTAAATCAAATCCGCCCGCACGACCTTAGCTCCCTTTTCCCTATAGGATATCTCAACATTCCGACCATCCACTCGAAAAGACGTGACATCACAAACTTTATCTTTGCCGGCAAGAGGTCTCCGGTAGTGAGGATTTAGATAAGGATAGCTCGCCTGCATCTCAGCCAACCTCTCCGTAAGCTTAGCATTCATCTCCTTGGTCAACTTAGGCATTTTGCCCGCTAGATTGTGCGCCTCCTCGATGTCGACCCGCTTCTGTTTTCCATTGGCTGTTCGATACAGCTCGTAGAGCTCAAGCTCCGGAGTACGCGGGTCTCCCATATGTGCGTAATTACGAATCAGTTTATAGCCGCCGATCCTGATCGCGCTCTCCATCGCCGCACTGTTTGGGAAATGCCACATCATCGTATCTCGGACGGAACCATCGGCGTGTTTCACACGCTCATGAGCATCAGGCTTCTCTAACAAACCAGTCAAATCACAACCATCAATATTCTTTCCTTCGGGGATTTTTGCACCAACAAGGGAGAGAATCGTTGGATAAAAATCGAGCCCGTTGACCACCACATCAGAAGCCACATTCTTCGGCACCTTGGGTCCCGTGATGATAAGTGGCACTCGAATCCCTCCCTCCATCGCATTGATTTTCCCTTTATCGAGTGGGTAATTATCTGTATAGACCTCACCCGGGTGTCCCTCCATTCCACCATTATCAGAAGTGAAAATCACATAGGTATTTTCACATAGCTTATGCCCAGGCCAACGTGGATCATCGGTGTTATCTAAGTAATCAAAAACCTTTCCGACGTAATAATCAAGCTCCTCAACCATCGCACAATAAAAGGGGTTTGTCTGCCCCTTACCTGCCCACCCTTTGGCTTTCAGCGTCGCAGGATCGATCTTGAGTTTGTTACAATACTTATCAAGCAACTGCTTACTGCGGGTATGAATCGGTGAGTGCACAAGCCAGGTTGCATAATACAAGAAAAATGGTTTGTCTTTCTGTTCATTCAGAAAGGTCAACGCGTTCTCGCTGTTGGCATGGTATGGAAAGCCATTAGCATCGAGTTTAAATTTATCCCCTTTTGTGTTGGCCGCAAATCCATCGATACGGCTGGGCTTCATTGAAGCACGCGCACCACGATCACTCCTCGTCCAATCAAAACCCTGATCTTCAGGCTGGGGAAAGGCATGATGATCAATCGCCATGTGCCACTTACCCACGTGACCAGTGGTGTAACCATTTCTCCTTAAGACCTTCGCCAAGGTTACCTCATTAGCAGGCATACGCCCGCTGTACCATGGGGCTATTACTTTCCAAGCAGCTTTGTGGTTCGGCGTTGGGGGCGCTCCACCGACAACATGTGTCTTCTGCGCCCTCGCCGGGTGGTTACCGCTCATAATGGCGCATCGTGACGGTGCGCAGGTTGGTGCTGGGGAATAAGCCTGCCAGAATTTTACCCCCCTCTTTGCTAAGGCATCCACATGAGGTGTCTCCATCGGCGATGGTTTGCCTATGTCATAACACTTCACATCCTGCCACCCAAGGTCATCAGTTAGTATGAGCACGACATTCGGCTTTTCCGGACGTGGTGGCCCCTGATCCGCATGACAATTGACTACAGCCCAAAAAACCACCGCCCAGAAAATTACAAAAACACCTGACATACGTGAACTAAACATAGATTAAAAAATTAAGACCATACAATATGGTAAACCATCCTAAAAAAAGAGGATAATAAATCATGAAAATCACCGTAACTAGCTTAGACATATTGTATCAATTTAATGCCATACTTCACCCACACCACCAGCAGGCGCTCATTTCTCCGAATGGGTAGCTCATTTCTTGCGCTCCCTTTCCTGGAATCCGTCGCCGCTAAAGTAGGTGCTGACACATCTTCACCATCACCACCCAAGCGTATGATCTTCCTTGGCGGTGGTTTCGGTTTTACCAAAAACACTTTTTATCCCAAAAAAGCAGGCTCTTTTGCCGAAATCGGTATGACCGAGGGGTTGTCTCCCCTCGCCCGTCATATGAATGATATAACCATGGTGTCCAATCTGACAAACATCGGCGCTACTGACCCGCACGGAGGTAGTGTTTCTTACCTCACTGGAGCCAACGTAGCCGGCACACCTGGCAAGCGCTTCCATAATTCGATTTCATGCGACCAAATAGTTGCAGAGCATCTTGGAAAAGACACCCGTTTCCAGTCGCTCGTCCTCTCCGCCAAGGAAGCTGACGGCTCACAAAACTCTGGTCATGGTCGCGGTCTTTCACTCTCCTGGGATGAAGCTGGCAAACCAATCCCCGGCATCAATCGACCACTCGATCTTTTTCATACACTCTTTGCCCATCCAGGAGATTCCCGCGCTGAACTCGACGCCCGCCTCATAAAAAAGCAAAGTATTCTCGATCTAGTCCGTATCGATGGAGGTGGCATGAAACGCACACTCAGCAAAAGCGATCGGGAAAAGCTAGACGAATATTTCACTGGAATCCGACAAGTCGAGAAAGGTCTAGAGCGTCAGGCCAAGTGGGCCGATATCCCCAAACCAAAAGCCCCATTCTCATCACCCCCAGAGGGCATCACGGGTGAGAAAGCGATTCACTTGATGTATGACATGATCATCATTGCCCTCCAAACCGGCATGACCAATGTTGTCACCTACCGTCAGCCCGTTTGTTCGTTACTCATGGGTATGGGAATGAAACTTAAGGCTCACTCGCTCAGCCACTACGGATTTTCCCAACCCCGTATCCTCGCGTCCCGTGAGCGTGACAAAAAATGTTCGGCATTATTTGCTCACTTCATTGATCGACTCAAAGAGGCGAAGGACATCGATGGATCAAGCCTCTTCGATAATTGCATCGTCTCCTACGGCTCAAACCTGCGCAGCGGTCATGAACTCAAAAACGTTCCCGCTATCCTCTCAGGAGGAGCCGCCAAGGACATCAAACACGGCCGACACATTGCCCTTCCTAAACAAAACACGCCCCTAGCAAATTACTGGCTAACCTTGATGCAGCAGGCTGGCATCAAGACTGACAAATTCAGCCACAGCACCAATATTATCCCTGAATTAATCAGCTAGTTTTCTTCCCGATGAAATGTTTATTACTCATCGCACTTACGGTGACCTGTGCTGTTCTAGCAGTCACACGCCCCGCTGCGGCCGATCCCACTAATTCAGCTACAACCAAGTCTGCTGGGGCTACCCCACAACCAACTCACCTACCGAAGGAAAAACTGCAGCCTTTCCTCAAAGAATTTTGCATCGAATGCCACGGCCCTGATGAACAGGAAGCAGACATTCGTTTTGATCAGGTCAACTGGAGTATTACTAACAACGACACTGCACAGCGCTGGCAAGACGTGCTTGACCAGCTCAACGGCGGCGATATGCCACCGGTAGAGGCTGATGAGTTTCCAGATGATAAAGAGCTCGCCGTATTTCTCGATACCCTAACGGGCTCCGTAAACAATGCTAGAAAACGCCTCACCGACCACGGCGGCGAGATCAAGATGCGCCGACTCAACAAACGCGAGTATGTGCACACAACACGTGATCTATTCGGATTTGATATCGATATTAATGATATCCCAGACGATGGTGAGATCGTCACCTACGACACCGTTGGCGAAGAACAATTTTACACCTCCGCTCACTTCGAACGCTATCTCGAGCTTGGCAGAAAAATCGCAACCAAATCTCTCAGCATTAACACTCGGCCCTACCAAAAAGTCAGTAGGCAGCGAAGCCAACCCGAGCGAGGTCACACTGAAAAAATGCGCAAAGGCCTCACCAAAAAAGACCGCCAGAAGGCCATGATAAAAGCCGGCAAAACCTGGAAAGAAGCTGGCTTCAAAGATGAAGGGGAAATGACGATCCTTCTCAAGCAATGGAATACCCGCGCCGAACTACCACGCAACTACCTCAAGTATCCCAAAGTCGACCAAGGTATCTACATCTCAGACGTGGCAAAGTGGGCAACCATTCACCAACACATCGATCATCGTGCCGATTATACATTCCGCATCCACGGCGGCATCGTCGGCAATCAACCCGAAATCCGCAAGATTGTCCGCCTTTACAACCGCCGGAAAATTCATGGCACTCTCAAAATGTCTGGTACTCCAAGAAAACCTGAAACCGTTTCCACCCAACTGCGCCAAAACATCAACAACAACGTCCTCACCGTTCAAATACGTGAAAATCAGCCGGACAACACCATCAACTCAATGCGAGGCTATCTTAACAAATTGGGTATTCCCAGCAAACACCTCGATCCCCGCTCTGCTATCTGGGTCGACTGGTTAGAACTCGAAGGCCCTTTCTACCCAAAAAAACGCCCACTCATCGAGGAAATCCTCTACCCAGGCATGGCCACTGGCTCCAATAGCCCCTACCTCAACAACGACGCCACAGCAGCAGATTTTATCGAGAAATTCGCCACCACCGCATTCCGCCAAAAAAAACCTGACCCTTTATACCTCAGCAAGCTTATCGAAAAATTCCAAGCAAATCGTGCTTCCGGCATGAATTATAAAGCATCCATGGCAGAAAGCATGGCGATCATTCTCGCCTCACCAAGCTTTCTCTTCATCCAAGAAGCTGAACCCGCCCAACAAAAACCACATAAGATGTTAGATAATCGTGAGCTCGCTGTCCGCCTCTCTTATTTCCTCTGGAGCAGCCCACCAGACGCCGCGCTCTACGCCGCCAACCTCTCAGACCCCACTGTTTTCTCCCAACAAGTCGAGCGTATGCTATCGGACCCAAAATCTGAAAGACTTCGCGACGGATTCATTAGCCAATGGGCTGAGTTTGATCGTTACGATGCCATAACCATCAATCGCAAACAGCACTATGTCTTTAACGAAGGTGTTCAGCAAGACGCCAAGCAAGAGGTCCGAGAGTTCTTTGGCACGCTCATCAAAGAAAACCTACCTGCTAAAAACTTGATCGACTCCGACTTCGTCACAATCAATGGAGCTCTGGCCGCACACTACGAAATCCCTTTCCCAAAGGAAAAAAATAACACATTTCATAAAATCAAACTTGCTCTTAATTCACCTCGAGGTGGACTGATCACTCAATCTGCATTTCTAACAACAGGATCTAATGGCGAGCGATCCTCCCCCGTAATCCGCGGGGCTCTAGTCATGGAAAAAATACTTCATGACGAGCCCAACCCACCGCCACCGAATGTTCCTGAGCTAGACGAAGCCTCTAACAAACCTATGACTAACCGGCAGATGGTTTTACTCCACCAGAAACGCGCCACTTGTGCTTCATGCCACGTCAAAATGGATGCCATCGGATTCGGATTAGAAAATTTCGACACCATTGGCCGCTGGCGTGACACCGAAAAAGTCGGCAAAAAACACGTTCCCATCAAGCCTGGTGGAATCTTGCCCAATGGACAAAAATTCAACAATGCCAACGAACTAAAAAAAGTGCTTCTCACCAACGAGAAGGAACTCGCCACACAACTCACTGAATCACTCCTGGCATACAGCATCGGCCGTACCATCGAGTTCTCCGACTCAGACGACGTCGAGCTCATTACCAATCGGCTTCGTAAGGATGGCTATCGAGTCCGCGACATGATCCGCGAAGTCGCCACAAGCCCTCTGTTCAAGAAGAAGTGAGGCGGCGGCACTGAGGCAGCCACCGTTGCAGACAAGGCAGCCATTTCATGCAAGCTGCTATACTGGAAGTTCGTAGCCTTTGCGGCGCTCGCGATCCTGCATGGCCGCGGCCTTCTCATTGCCAATGATCTTCTCCGCTTTGGGGTCCCATTTAATTGGCTGAACGAGGCGCTCGGCGATGCCGGCAAGCTGGCAGATGGTTCCCGAGCGGTGACCGACCGTGGCCGGGCAAATTGTCGGCTTGCGTGACTTGATTGAGCTAAGAAAATTCTGCCTGTGGTTCTTGGACTCATAAACCTGGATGTCACTATCCTTGAACTTGTGACGCACCAGCTCCTTGGGAGAGGTGGCGACTTTACCCCGGCTGACATGTACTTCTCCCTCCGTTCCAATAAAGCGGATCATAGCTCCATGATTGGGTTTCTTGTCGCGCCACACCTTGATGCCGTCTGCGTAGCGGAAGTGGTGGTGTTCGGTGCCCTCAAAGCCCTTCGGGATATACTCAACTGGACCGGTGTCGTCGCGGTCGAGAGCCCACTGGATGATATCAAAGTGGTGCGCACCCCAATCACCGAACTTACGGCTGCCGTAATCCCAGTAGCATCGCCAACCACTGCCGTAACTGCCTTTTACGCGGTTGTCGGAGTAATCATAAAATGGTGTCGGACCGAGCCAGCGGTCGTAGTCAAACCCGTCCGGAACCGGAGCTACCTTCTCTTTTACAGGCGGCATTGGGAAACTTCCCAGTCCAGCATAGACCTCCTTCACCTCGCCGATGAGACCGTTGCGCACTAAATTGGCAGCAATTCGGAAGTAAACCGACGAGCGCTGCTGGGTACCAACCTGAACGATACGGCCGTATTTTTTTTCAGCGGCTATCATGGCTTTGCCTTCCTCAATAGTGAGTGTCATGGGTTTCTCAACGTAAACATCCTTGCCTGCCTTCATCGCGGCGATTGCAATAGATGCGTGCCAGTGATCAGGCGTGGTGACACAAACCGCATCGATAGCAGGGTTCGAGAGAATCTCCTCATAGCGGGCTGTAGTCTGAATATCCTTGAATCCCCGCTGCTTCAATACGCCGGCCGCTTTTTCGAGCTGCCATTTCTTGACGTCGCAAACCGCAAGTGGCTGCACTTCATCCATGCCCGCAAACGTCTTAAGGTGGCTGCCTGAAATAAGGCCCATGCCGATAAAGCCCATACCAATACGACTGTTCGCACCCGGTTTGCCAAGCGTTTCAGCGGCTACGATCTGGGGGCCAGCAACAGCGGCACCAGCAGCAATGGAAGTTTTAAGAAATTGACGGCGGGTATGTGATACAGATCTCATGGCTAAAATTGTTACAGTTTTTGGCAAAAAGAAAACTATTTTCCCAACTTTTCGGGTAAGCACACATCACTCATTCTATCTTTTTATGCCCAAAGGCTTGAGCATACGAAAAATTGTCCGCTAGCTACAATTCACACGAGTACGTTTACAACAACCATATGCAGTGTTGCATCATCTTCAGGTGTCAAAAAGTGCATACGAAATGCATACGCACAAAACAATGGATCGAGAACTAAAGCTACAAACCTTTATTCCATAAAAGTGGAGCCGCTGGCCGGAATTGAACCGGCGACCTATTCATTACGAGTATTTTTATTATTGATTCTTCTTGATCCGTCATAATCCTATATGATAGCCTAAATCCAATCAAACATATAGACTCAAGAGATCATGAGCAATCACAAGCAATCAGACAAGAAGTCAAAAAGTGGCTACACTTTGGCTACACCTAATCTATCAAAAGACAATGAGAGGTACTGGCAAAGCCGAGTCTTCAGACACAAAAGGAACAATGGCAAAGGACAGGAAATAGAAGATTCCACCTATTCCGCGAGGATCAGCTACCAAGGCCGGCGGAAAGCGTTCCAGCTTGATACCGCAAACAAGAAGATCGCCGCTGTCAAAGCCCGCGACATCTACCGGAAACTGACCGCCAATGGCTGGGATGAAGCAATCGAAGATCACTCCCATGTTAGACCCTCTGGCCACTCCACCACTGTCGGAGATGTCATCAGAGTCTATTCTGAGTTCTCAGAGGCATCAGCAAAGACCGCCGCCAATTACACGCGAGTATTCCGAACCGTAGTGGCCGACATCAAGAAGATCAGCGGAGACAAAAAGCGATTCGACTACGTGAACGGAGGTGCCGAGAAGTGGAGGCAGAAAGTAGACAATACTTTACTCAGCGAGATCACACCGAGGAAAATTCAACGCTGGAAGCTCGCCTATGTGAAGGAGCGATCAGATGATCCGGTAAAGGAGCGATCAGCCAAGGAGACAGTGAACAGCTACATCCGCTATTGCCGGAGCCTGTTCTCAATCAAAGTCCTTCCATATATGAAGGAATTAAAACTACCGGAGGAACTGCCATTCTCCAAAGTGAAACTTTATAAGCGGCAAAGCATGAGATACAAAAGCACCTTTGACATCAGCGATCTCATCATGGAGGCAAAGAAGAAATTGCCAGGCATCGAACAAGATCAGCAATGGCTCATCTTTACGCTGGCAGTATCCACCGGACTACGGAGGAATGAGATCGACAAGCTCACTTGGAGACAGATCAATTTCGACAAGAATCTCATCGCGCTGGATGCGACCAAATACTTCAAGCCTAAGAGCGAGAACAGCGGAACCGAGGTGAGTATTGATTCCGAACTCTCCGAGCTTCTGAGAGGCTACCACGCCAAGCACGGAGGGAAATTTGTCTTACAGTCCGATGTCCGTCCTTTGCTCAAGAGCAAGGTTCCGCAATATCGAGCCAATCGTCATTTCGAGGCTCTCATCAAGTGGCTTAGAAGAAATGGAGTGGAATCACAGAAACCGATCCACACGCTCCGCAAGGAGGCCGGATCACTCGTGAACAAGATGCACGGACTCTATGCTGCATCCACTTTCCTGCGCCATGCTGATATTCAAGTAACATCCGCCCATTACGTGGAGAACAAGGAGGTAATCACATCAGGACTGGGGGCTTTTCTTGCTGGCAACATTGAGGACATCGAGCAAGGAAGGAAGGCAGAATAATGATTGAGAGAATAGAAGGCATAGATGGCACAATGATTTTCAGGTATCACACATCTGATGTGTGCCCTGAGAGCTTTCATACAAGCAACCAAATCAAGGGCAGTGACGGCGCTGAGCGGACGCTCGCCGAGTGGTGGGATCATATAGTAGAAAAGACAGCTTATGCAGACGCAGACGACACCTTGTCCAAGGAGCTATTGCATATCCAAACTGAACTTGTAAACGCTGTATCCCTTGGCGGAGATTATGCGGATAAGTTCAAAGACGCTGCCGGAGAATACTTCAAATTGGCACTACTTGATTGCATCAAAAAGGGAGCTGATGAGGAGGGCATAATTGAAAGGCTAAAAACAAAGGTGGAGAGCTTGTCGCGATCTTTGGGCAATACTAAATGGAAGAAGCCAGGCCGTGCTGCCCTCGGAAGTTGCTTGTTATTGTATATTGAGAAACATCACGACCTTCCCAGAGATCGCAACGAATTGTTTGATTTTAGCAAGGGCACAAGACATGGCACGATCCCTATAAGGACTATATCAGAACACCTCTCTTGGTTTGCCTTGGACAAGCTATGCGCTACCTATCACAAGGATTAAATTGGCAGGGGCTTCACAAACCTTCTGCCATTTTTTTCCATGTCCTGAAATGTGATCATAATCGGAATTGTCCCTGAGAAAAAGACATTCGATTATGACATATACACTAAGTAACAAAATGATAGACCGCAAGCAACTTGCGGCACGTTGGAACATATCCATCCCCACCCTAAAGCGGATGGAGGCACGAGGAGAATTGAAACCCGTTCACATCTCCGAAAGGCTCATCAGATACAACCTTGCCGGCATCGAACATATGGAGGGCAATACTGATGGAAAGGAGCAGTCGTGAGCAAGAAACTAAGCACAAAAGACACGCCCAGTGATGAGCTTTGGAAATGGTTTCAAGACAAGCTATCCCAGCAATGTTTTGGCGTGAAGCATGAGCAATTAAGCGAGCGAGAAAAACGCAGCGTATTTACTCAGTTTATCCGCAACCTAAAGCAGAAAAACAAGCCCCAAGAACAATAAAAAAACCCGCCCTAGAATGGATACTAGGAGCGGGCAAAGTTGTCATAACAGCGACAGCTATATACTACTCTAAACACGGTATCCATCAAGGGCATTTTCCCAAAAAGAAATGCACCATAATACATACGAAGC
>Ga0208941_1000407_pt1 | contig 11787 bp, 12 predicted proteins | sample AOAMet2_C27A4_35_2_FD_188080 | JGI IMG/M metagenome (GOLD analysis project Ga0208941, IMG submission 188080) | Ammonia-oxidizing marine microbial communities from Monterey Bay, California, USA - C0912_C27A4_35 (SPAdes) | ecosystem: Environmental > Aquatic > Marine > Intertidal zone | place... | reverse complement strand
ATATCCTGAATCTGCACCTAACTTCGTACGTCACGACGAAACATTCGTTGGACAAATTCAACTTATGGAAATCCCGAAAGCTATCGGTGTAGGATACACGCCCGTGTTCCACTGCCATACTAGCCAAGTAGCAGTTCGATTTGTAGAACTACTAGAGAATTCTAAGACTAAGGAAGCAAACCCTCCGTTCCTGAAGACTGGAGATGCTGCTTTAATCCGTTTCGGACCAACCAAGCCTATGGCTATCGAGCAGATGGATGCATTCCCTGAACTTGCAAGATTCGCTATTCGTGACATGGGTAAGACTGTGGCTGCTGGCGTCTGCATGAAGATTGAGAAGAAAGCTTAGATTTTTAGAGAGATTGGTGAGTGAATAAAATGCCAGTCGTTACTACAATCAAGTTAACTGGTGATAACTACAAAGATGTAGATTTGGTATGTGCTACCATTAAGGCTATTTCAGATAAATCTGGAGTTGCACTTCGTGGACCTATACCTCTCCCTACTCGTAAATTAGTTGTTCCATGCAGAAAAGCTCCAGATGGTGAGGGCGCAGAAACTTGGGATCATTGGGAAATGCGTTTCCACAAGCGTCTCTTAGAACTTGTAACTAATAGTTCCAAAGATGAGAAGGCATTGAAAGCAATCATGATGATTGAATATCCAGATTCAGTTACTATTGAGCTTTCACTAAGAAATCTTGGATGAAATTTGTTTTAACAAATTTATTCTTTGACTATGCTATTTTGATATGCATATATTTTCCTGAATGCCCCCAAATCATTTTCCCCGGTTCTTTAAATAGAAAATATTTGGTTGTAAATTCTTTTCCAAATTCAGGATGCTCTTTTTCAAATAAAATGATTATCTTATCTGAATTTATTCGCTGAAAAATAAAGCATTCAGCATTATATCCATCTATTGAGACTCTCAATTTCTCGAATTTCTCACTATTTAGGGGGGCAATCGGTATCATTTTTTCAGTTAGCAGTTTTTGTGTAATTTTAGTCATCACTATTCCTCTATAATTTTCATAATAGAGGTTTCATATAAACCGTATCAGAAATAATAATATAACACCAAAAACAGCTTTACACAAAAACTCAGTAATTATAAACTTCTTTTTCTAGAAGTAATTCTTTCTTGTTTGTCTTTCCTTTCTAGATTTCTCTTTTGTGCAAGAATTCTTCCATGAATTGATTTTTGTTTAGCGACAGCTTTTCCTTCACGTAATTTTTGTTTAGTAGAACTTTCTTTATCATGGATATGTTCTCTTTCAGGAGACAGATTTTTTCCCGTGGTTTTACTATGGCAACTATTACAAAGTTCGATCTTATTATTTGGATTAGAAAATAATCTCTCTTGATTATTTTTTTTATTATGATTAGAAATATTATACCAATTTGTTTCACCTTTATTTCTACAAATTGTACAAATATTAGTTTTATTGCCTATTGACATATTATTGACCTAGTCTGCATAAATATTCAGAGAGCAGCTTCCTCTTTCGCCAGACTGCCCATAGGATCCCAAGCAGGTAATACTACAGGAGTTGTACTGAGACCTTTTTTCATCTTATCAGTGAGGTAACCAGTAGGCGCTGCAATTTCGAACATGTGTTCATCATACCATGAATCATTCATAGTATAGAATCCTTCTTTGCCACTTTCTTTAGCACCCCATGAATTCTCAACTCGCCATCTTCTTGGTACTCCATCAACGACGTCAACACCAGTAAACAACATAGCATGAGTCATCATAGTCTGACTAAATCTCAGACGATTTGCTTTATCCATGCCAAATTCTGCCCCATATAATTCAGCAAAGTCGAATAGTTTAGCATCCCAAAGTCCTCTTTTTCTATGCATTTGCTTCCCTACATCACAGCCCATCCATACAGGTAAACCATCTTCCAGTAACTTCTGTGTTACATCTTTCATTTCTTGACTTGGTACATTCAGGTATACTACTGGTGGGCCACCCGCTACATTTTGCAGGTAATCGACGGTGTAAGTTTGGTAATATTCATTTCTCGGATCATTGACTATACAAACATAATCTTCCCAATCCATATCTACATATTCTTTAGCAAATTCCTGCGGCGTCATGCTCCCTTTTCTGTGAAAATCTCCGTCTTTATCTTCCCATTGCCAATCGAATTCTTCAGGAGGTGTGCCTAGATGGATGCATAATATTCTCCAAATATCTTCAACTCTCTTATCTTTGTGCACTCTAGCTTCCTCTTTCGACCCACCATTATCTAAAATTTCACGTAGTTCACTTGCTCCACTTCTTAGAATGTCTTTCAGTATAGCATTCATCCATCTTGTACTCGATGATGAGATACTCTCTGGATAAGCAGTTTTTGGCACTAATCCATGTTTACGGATTAGGTTCATTGCCATATTCCATTGCCCGCCATCTCCAATTGGATCACCCAGAAGAAATCCAATAGTTCGGTCGTCTAGAGGTCTATCTGCTGTGTCAATAATTGCTTCGAAAAAATGATTACTTCTTTCAAATTTATCCCAGAAATGAATATGTGATTGACTAAATTCAAAGTTCTTGACATTTAATTTCTTCATTGTACCAGGTCTAAATAAATTCAAAGTTGCAAAAAGCCAGCATCTTCCACTACTTTTTTGATTTGTGACTTTCCAATCATCCAATTTTACAGAAAATGACGAATCAATATTTTGTACTAAGTCTCTATTTAGCGCAACATCTAGTAGGTTTCCATTTGTTACTGCATTCTGTGCAACTTTCGCTGCTGGATCATTTGCAAAATTATTTCTGAATTCTTTTAGTTGTTTATTTGTTACTGATTCTCCCATCGGCTCACCTTCGGTGAGGCTAGTCGTACAATGACGACTCTAAGTCATTGCTTCTCTATATCTCTGCAGATTCAGCAAAACCTGCTGCAATTAGAGTATCCGCCATAAGTGAAGAAAAGTTAGCAACCTCACCCGCAGTAAGCTGAATTGCCGTTCCGTCTTCGTCAATAATAGGGTCCATTAAATCTTGAATAATTCTGATTCTTTTCATATCTGAATTATTTCTTATATCTTGTTCTTGGTTTATTGAAGTTGATGAGATTGCCCCGGTAGCTCTTTCTGGAAATTCATCCATTTGACGAATTCTGTCTTCCTCATCAAATTCGGGGTCATCCCATATTTCTTGAGATGGTTCCGGCGTAGGTATTACAGAAGAGATAATTTCTTCTTCTTTATCTAAATCACTAAATTCCGTTAGTGCAGCATTACCTCCTAAACTTGGTTTACTCGCTGACATTGGTTTTCCTCCATGTAGCATATTATCCCAAGAAACATCATTTTTGTATTTCTCAACTAATCTTTCAACATTTGTATAATAGGCTCTTTCTGAAGGGTCATGACGTTGCCAATTTAATGGTGGGACTTTATTTCCATTCTGATTTCCACTCGACATTTTGAGTAAATTTGTTAAAATTGCATGTTGAGTGAACGCATTCATCCTCATTCTTGTCAGATCCGAAACAGACGTTCTTGCTACTCCAAGTCTGCGTGATTGCAATTGTGTTTTTGCATTCATTCCTTCATTCCTTATAGTTTCAGCCAACTCATTTTCTAAATGACTTAGTAATTGATAAATCGAAGACCAGAAATTTGGTACTGTAATTTCCACAGGTACATTTTGACTCGCTTTTTGTTGCCTAGTCAACTCAAAAAGGGCTTTTTCGACAACAATTAGTTGTTGCTTAGATAATCTTGATGAAGCGACTTCGTCAATCATGTGAGCAACCTGTGTAACGGCAGAGAGAGGAAGGCCATGAATGATTCCTTTGTTTATCTTCTTTCAAGTCTGTTCATCCGTTGGACTCAATAAGAAAAAACCTCTCGGAGGGTCGCAGGTGTACCCGAGTGGTCAAAGGGGTCGGGCTCAAGTTCCGATGCGTAGAGCTTCGCAGGTTCGAATCCTGCCTCCTGCACCATCTTCATTTTCGCGTTCTAATAAATTCTTTTAGAAACTCAATTGTCCCTAAAGTCCCCTTTACTTTTGTTAGATGATCAGCAGCTTCTTCCACGCCTGGGAATTCATTATTTACTGCTACAGAAAAACCACACATATTGAACATAGGGATATCATTCGACGCATCTCCAACTGCGATAACTTTCTTTGGATCAATACCTCTTTGTTCAAATGCAACTTTAAGTCCACTAGCTTTATTCAATTCTTTTTCAGTAATGTGTACTGCAAATCCTGTAGGTACAACTCGTAAATCAGGCCATTGTGAATCTTTTAGAGCATCTTTCATTTTTTCATAATTTTCCGTATCCAATAAGCACCATTCGGTCTCTCTCCAGCGATTTGTCTCAATTCCTTTTGGATCTAATCCCTCAATTTGAGTAGCTAGCCATTCCGCCGCATCTCTTGCCCTCTTTCCATCAGCTAGGCATCTTATCGGAAATCCTGCTTTACTATCCCAAACCATTCCTCCATTCTCACCTATTGCAAACCCTGATATCGCAAGCACTTGTTGTATTGGCGTAACATTTGGTAGAGTTCTTCCTGAGGCTAAAGATACTGTTATGCCCATATTCTCTATTTCTCTTATTAAAGGGATTAAATCAGGTTGGAAACCGTCAAAATCTAGTAATGTGCCATCTATATCAAAGACAATCATTTCCCAATCATCGCCTTGAGGCATCGTACTCATATGCTTGCGTAGCAGTCCTATTTCATCATCTCATCGCTCAGACATCATCTAGTCATCTTCAAGGATGGGGCTCTTGTCGGGTAACTATGGATGAGGAAGAATTTCTTCTTCTTGATGATGACGAGGAAGAAATCGCCATTTCTTCTAATGACAAATCAATTACCGATAAAGTAGCAAAACATACACCTGGGGAAATATTATCTAATATATCTAAAACAGTCGGGGACAGTATTTCACAGATTCCTTTGAAACTGAAAGAATCATCAAATCTGAAGAAGTCGATGAAAGAAAAAAATGACAATATAATCTCATTTGCACAAAGTGCAGATAAAATAATCGATGCAGATTTAGTTGTTGATGGAACTTACAACATAGAATGGAGAATAGGCGGTATGGATTGCGCAGATTGTGCAATGAAGGCTAGAAAAGCAGTCAATAGATTACCCGGCGTCAACAATGTGAAGGTATCAGTTACAGAAGGTATCGTTAGAATGGATTTAGATTTAGCAAAAGGTAGAGTATCTAGAGCAAACTCTGTATTAGAGAGTCTTGGACACAATCCTGAGATTCTCTGGCAATCTGTGTTCGGCCTTACGCCTAGTCGTGCAGCTACTAATCTTGGAATAGAACGTAAAATGCTTAGAACAGCATTATTAGAAGTCCCAGGAATGATTAATGTAAGATTTGAAGATGGTAAAATTGAATTCCAAAGAATTACCTTCACTTCAATAAAAATGAAAGATATCTCAAATGAAAGGCTACAACAACTTCTTGGTAGTGATTTAAAACTTGAAGAATCTACTACCTTAAAACTTAGACCTGACCAAGTCCAACTTTTATCAGCAGTTCTCACATTGCCTTTACTTGTAGGTGTGGTCGCTATTGATGGATTAAATTCAATACCTGATTCTTTAGCTATACTGTTATGTTTAGTCGGAGTTTCATTTGCAGGTTTTCCAATGTTTAAGGCTGCCATAGCAAGTATTCAAAATCGAGTACTCGGTTTTCAGGTATTGACTTCATTGGCAGTAATTGGGGCGATGTTGATGCAAGAATACCCAGAAGCACTCATAGTTACAGGATTGGTTGCCTTTGCAGCACATCTAGAAGAAAGCGCCCTTGTAAAAGCCAGAAATGCTATGCAAGGAGGACTTGATCGCTTACCGAGGTTAGCTCGACTTTCATCTTCCACTGAAACTAGTTGCTGTGATGATGGAACTTGTGGACCTACTGTTAAGCCAGTTGAAGTCAGTTGTTGCGATGATGATACATGCGATTCTAATTTTAAAGTAATTAAATCAGAAGATGAGTGGCTTCCTATCGAGTCTTTAGCTATTGGAGACGTTGTTGAAATTAGATCTGGAGAGATTGTCCCTATTGACGGTGTAATAATTGAAGGCAGTGGCGCAATTGATCGTGCTCCTCTGACTGGAGAGCCCATCCCAATTAGTGTAATGAAAGGAGATTATGTTGAAGCAGGTCTAGTGTTAGTTCGCGGTCCTATTATTGTTAGATGTGAGGCTAGTGGAGATATGACCAGACTTGCGAGCCTTATTGATTTAGTTCGCAGTTATCGCGATAAACCAACTAGAACTCAAACTACAATAGAGCGTTTTACTGCCATGTGGGTCCCATTTGTATTGATTAGTTCTCTACTTTATGGGGCTTTAACCAAAGATTTCAGAACTACCCTAATTTTGTGGGTAGTTTCATGCCCCTGCTCTTTACTTTTGGCTGCACCAGTTCCTCATGCAACGGCGCTCTCAACCGCTTCTGCATCAGGACTTGTGGCGAGAGGTGGAGATGTTCTTGAATCAGCGGCTTCGATAGAACTAGCATTATTAGATAAAACTGGGACTTTGACAACAGGTCAACCTAAAATTGGCGAGTTTGTATGTACTAGTAATCATAAGAAAGAAGATATTCTATCAATGGTTTCAGCATTAGAACAGCGCTCAAATCATCCTTATGCCAAGGCTATAATTTCATTAGCCAATGAATCAAATGTCATACCAAAGAGGATTACTGGAATTAGTGATGGTGACGCAGGAGTGTCTGGTAAGATGAGCGGTAAAGAGATTATTTTTGGAAGAGCAGATTGGCTAATTTCTCAAGGAGTAGAAATAACTGAAGAAATTCAATCAACCCTAGATAGTTCTCGAAAAAAAGGTCACGGAGTTAGCGTATTATCATTATCAGGAAAATCAGTAGCTGCGTTCTCTTTCATACATGATGATGCTAGAGAAGGCGTCAGAGAGATGGTTCAAATGTTGCAAGATCAAGGAATCATTGTAGAAATTCTTAGTGGAGATGAACAATCATCAGTGGAATCTTTTGCTAGTCAATTAGGAATTGATCCTTCTATATGTCGAGGTAACGTTGACCCCGAAGGTAAAGCTCAATGGGTTGAGGAAAGAAGTAAAGCACGTCGTACTCTGATGGCTGGAGACGGTTTTAATGACGCTGGTGCTTTAGCAGCAGCCAATATTGGAGTCGCTGTAGGTAGTGGTGATCAGGTTAATTTGGAGGCTGCAGATGTATTGATACCTGGTGAAGACCCAAGGGCAATTGTAAAGTTATTAAAATTAGCAAAAAGGACAAAATTCATTGTCAATGTCAATATCGGAATATCAGTAATAATAACTCTGATTTTAGTGTTAACTACTTTGTTAAATATCAATCAAAGTATTGCAGCAGGTATTGCAATCCATGAAGCAAGTGTATTTTTGGTAATTATCAACGGTATGTTTGTGTCAAGTAATAATTCCGGTAGAATTACTGTTTTAAGCGACTTAATGAAAGACGTGGCTAAAGATCTTAAAGAAGCGTTTGTGGTATTATTTACATCCAATAATACGACCGCTTGATAACCAATAGGGGGTAGCGAGGGGTATGGCTGATTCAGTAGAAGTCGAGTCGAAACATGTAGCACCTTTAGCAGAATGCGCTCATTGTAACCATATGTTGCCTCCTGGGCTTGGCGATATTCAATGCGAAATTTGTGGAGCAGTTTGTAGAGTATCTCATCAACCAACGATTGATGCACTGATTGAAGAATCAGTTCCTTGTCCTCTTTGTAACATGATTCTTGTTGCAGGCACTGATGAAAGACCGGTAGATTTGACCTGCAGTGGTTGTACTGGAGTATTTACATTAACGGCAAAAGTAGTCAAGGTAGAAATTGAGTGCCCTGGTTGTGAAAGAAAACTACGCATACGCCCTCGTCCTGGAACACGTCAACTGGATTGTCCAGCTTGTGAATCAGCATTTAATGTGACATTTTGAGACCTCTATTGTGTAGTTTGATCAATACTCAAACTATTGCAAAATCGGGATTATCGGGAGAATTATACCCATCGTTCTCATATACTCAGGAAATACCGTAATGATGGGGATGGGTACCCATGAGTGAAAGCAAGTCGCCAACTGAGAATGATACCGAAGGTATCGAGGAGTTATCGAGCCTTCGTGCTCAACATGTTCTTTCAGCATCCTCTACTCTGGATTCAGTGGCTAGAGCTCGCGATAGACTTGATGAAGAATCCAAACTAAGGTCTAGTATTCGAAGAGAGAGAAGAATGCGTATTGCTGAGATGACAGAAAGAGTCTCAGGAATGCATGGGGCAATAAGAAAAGCAAATGAAATTCTCTTTGAAGAACAGTTGCAAAATATCGAAGCAGATCTACGTGCAGGTCTTGAAGATGAGATGGAACGTCTTGAAACTGAAGCACTAGAACGAGAAGAAAGGCTTCTTCGTGAAGAAATGTTACACAGATTACGTCGAGAAGAAAATCGATTAAGAGAACAATTAGATTTGGAAAGAGACAGGCGTATTGAAGCTCATACCTCAAAATTACGTACTAGATTGAAAGGCGAGATGGAAATTGCACTTACTCGTCGTCAAGCATTCTTGAATGAAAGATTAGAATTAGAAGCAAATCAAGATTTAGAGAGGATGGAAAGAAGAGTAGAAATGGATCTTCGTGAAGTCATGGAATCTCAGGTTCATAGAAAAGCTGAGTCTTATCGTCTAGATCAAGAGATTCAGATGCGTGAAAGGCTAGCAGAAGCACGAAAATCAAGAGAATCTGAATTAGATAAGCAACTTAAAAGCGAACGTAAATCATTAGAAAAAGATATGTTAACTGATGTTGATGTTAGGACGAAATCTCTTGAAGAAGAAGCGGAACAAAATGCCTTATCCGATTTAGATAGAAGGTTTAGGGCAGAGAGAAAGACAATGGAAGCTGCTCTTTCACTTCGTCGGCAAGAATTGGCTTTAGAAAGTGAAGTTGAGATGGAACAACGAGTTGCTACATATGCCAAAGAAAGAGAAACCGAATTACTTTCTACGTTAGATGAACAGTTCTCTAAAAGGACTGACATATCCAAGAAAGAGGTCAATGAAATTATGAAATCTCTTGAGTCTCAATTGAAGGTTAAATGGGAAAAAATAATACTAGACGCTAAACAATCCACTCTTGAAAAGGTATCTGAAAATTAGTTGCCTAAAATTATTCTAATTCTTAAATCCGCTTCTTTAGCAAAATCCCAAAGATTCTGACATGCTGGATTAGATTTATTCGGTTTTTTAGCAATAACAATTGGTGCTCCTTCTAATGGTGATTCAGCTATTGCAATTGATCTTGCAATTTGTGTTTTGAAAACACGATCTCCAAAATGTTTCCTTGCTTGCTCAGCTACGGTCTCACATAATTTACTACGAGATTGAACCATAGTCAAAACAATTCCGAATAATTTCAGTTCAGGATTTACAGCTTTCTGAACATTTTTGATTGTATTCATTAATTGCCCCATTCCTTCTAATGCATAAAACTCAGCTTGTATTGGAATGAGTACCCATTGCGCCGCAGTAAGTGCATTAGTAGTCAATAATCCGAGTGATGCAGGCGTATCTATGATAATAACGTCAAAGTGTTCTTGTGCCTGATGTAAAACAGATTTCAGTCTTGCTTCTCTGCCAAATCTTGTAGCCAAATCGATTTCTACACCTGAAAGATCTAAGTCTGCTGGTAAAATCCACAAATTATTGATAGCAATTTCTTTTGGAGGCCCACGTTTCTTCTCTGGGTTATGCTTTCTCCAAGATTTTTTCATTGATTGTGTAAGATTTCCTGGACCTAGTAGGCATTGATTGAGGCTGACCTGTGTACCATCAATTCCACCTTTGAATAATTCATTCATCGTCGCCCCGAGTGTTCTTTTATCTATTCCAAAAGTTGTTGCAACGTTTCCTTTAGGGTCCAAGTCAACAAGTAATACTCTACGGGATTTAATTCCCATTTCGATATTACCTGTAGCTAAAGATGCAGCGAGATTAACTGCAGTAGTTGTCTTCGAACAACCGCCCTTATGGTTGACGACTGCAATAACAATTGGCTTCGCCATGCTCTTCACTAATGGTCTGGGGAGACTGTAGGTGTTCAATCCTGTTGGCTAAATTCTCACTGAATTACCGGTACTGGTACTTCTGAAAGGATTTTTCGCATTAGATGTTGACCTGTTACTCCACGAATTTTTGACTCAGGTTTCAATACGATTCTGTGGCTTACAACTTGAAGTGCAACATTCTTGATATCGTCAGGTATAACATAGTCTCTACCATCAATTGCAGCGCTTGCACGACTGGTCTTGAATAGTGACTGACTAGCACGAGGTGAAGCACCAGTAATTACTCTGTGATCTTCACGTGTACGGTGTACGAGTTCAACAATGTAAGACATGATTGCTGGGTCAACATGTACTGTTTCCAGAGCCTTTTGCATTGCAACAACTTTCTTTGGAGATGTAATTTGTTCAACTTCGTGGTCATCCTTACCTCGAAGTTTTCTTCGCTGTAAAATTGCCTTCTCTTCCTGCCTGTTAGGGTATCCCATTGACATCTTCATCAAGAAACGGTCCATCTGTGCTTCTGGTAGAGGATAAGTCCCTTCTTGTTCAATTGGATTTTGTGTAGCCATTGTAATGAATGGAGCCGGTAATTTGTGAGTAATACCTTCAATTGTTACTTGCTTTTCTTCCATCGCTTCTAGTAAAGCAGCTTGTGTCTTAGGTGGAGCACGGTTAATCTCGTCAGCCAGAAGTACGTTTGTGAAAAGAGGGCCAGGACGTAGTTTGAACTCACCAGCTTGTTGGTCATACATGTATGTCCCCATGATATCTGCAGGTAGAAGATCAGGAGTAAATTGAACACGCTTGAACTTGCAACCAAGTGCAGTAGCGAATGTGTTAGCCATCAAAGTCTTAGCTAGTCCAGGGAAATCTTCAATCAGCATATTTCCGTTTGATAATATACCTACAGACACTCTTCGAAGGTTTTCTTGTTTACCAATAATTACCTTGGAAACTTCATTCATTAATGCATTTGAAATTTGCGAAACCGTTTGAATTAACTCACGGGACTTCGGGTCACTGGCTGCCATAGTCATCTTTCAACACCTTCTAACATCTACCTGCCCCGTTTTTTAATACTAAAGGGTTGGGTGTCTATGAACTAGTTCTGCATCGTATTTTCAGCGTCCCCAGAAGTGGTCATCTTTACGGTGAATCTCCATTAATTCCTCTAAAACCTCTTCTTCAGCGGCAGACAAGTCCATCTTTCTCAGCTTTTTTGCATGTGATGCAGGGACATCAACTAACATGATATCATTCTCTTCAAGCTGTCTCCCTACAGTGACCCCATCGATTGCAACTGCTATCTCCGCTCCTTGCAAAGCTTCCTTCATTGAATCTTGTCCCGAACGAATTGATTTTATTCTTCCAAGTCTAACTCCTTCTTTCAGTAAATACTGTCCAACATGTATTCTTCCAGCCAATACTCTGACTCCAATTACAGCAGGTTTACTGGCACGGAATGTATGATCGGGAAGGAATTTAATTCTTCCAGGATATACTACAACTTCTCTAGATTCTTCTTCCAATTCTTTAGTTCTCTTTTCTACCCATTCTTCTCTTTCTTCAAGAATACGATAGATGATATCTGAACTAATGTATTTGACACCGTTTTCTGATTTCTCAATCTCAGTTTCTGCATCAGTCAGAATATCTGTTGCGAATGCCATAATGATTC
>Ga0208941_1000371_pt1 | contig 12670 bp, 20 predicted proteins | sample AOAMet2_C27A4_35_2_FD_188080 | JGI IMG/M metagenome (GOLD analysis project Ga0208941, IMG submission 188080) | Ammonia-oxidizing marine microbial communities from Monterey Bay, California, USA - C0912_C27A4_35 (SPAdes) | ecosystem: Environmental > Aquatic > Marine > Intertidal zone | place... | reverse complement strand
TGGTTTTAAAGTAATATTTTCAATCTCTTTTATATATTCAACGTCTGCATACATGATAAAATCTCTTGGTACTGTTTTTAATATTGTAATCATGTCGTTTAAATTCTCCCATGGCAAATAAACTAATATATGACTACCTATTTCCTCCTTATCTCTCCTATCATGTAGTATAGGATCAATAAATGGTGGAAGAATAGGTTGCTTAAAATGATGGAAATGAAAAGGAATAGAAAAATTTACAGGAGCATATATTTTTGGAAAAAATATGCTAGAAAACTTCATTTTATTTGTCATGGGAATATCTTGATAGAACGAATATTGATGCCCTATACCCATACATGGTATTTTATATTTTTTAGCAGCGTAAGCACTGATAGGGTCAAAATCAGTAATGACTAGGTCATATACATTTTTCACAGATTTTATATCGTTAAGAAATTCAAGTGGATTAGATTTTAATACTGTTTTAATATAGCTTATTCGACCTTTATTACTTGAAAAGGTAAATCCTTTTTTAACCTGATATGGCTTAAGCTCATCTATATCAAAAAGATCTTTCTCATCTCTTCCGCTTAATATGACATCAATTGAATGGCCTCTTTCTTTTAGAGCATTTATGATGATTTTAGAGCGACTGATGTGACCGTTGCCAGTAGTAGCTATTCCATATAAAATATGCATGAATGAAATTAAGAATTAATTATAATGGAGTTATATTTTATCTAAAATATCTCTTAAGATTGTACTTGAAGTATGAGTGGTATAGGGGAAGTATATAATTTCAACGCCACATGGTTCAAAATCTTTTTCTATTTTATTCCATGCATCGGTTCCTTTCCAGTCATCACCAACGAACATTTTATCAAACTTTAAATTATTCCAAGCTTCCATTTTATCATAACTAGTTTGCGGCACGACCTCGTCAACGAATTTAATTGACTCAACAATATCCATTCTTTCTTGGAATGGAATAACAAGCTTCTTATTTTTTGCGGATGTTGCGAGTTCATCACTAGTAACTCCAACGATAAGATAATCACATTCTAATCTAGCTCGTTTTAATATATTTAGATGGCCGATATGAAATAAATCAAAGCAACCTGTTGTGTATCCAATTTTTTTCATAGGGAAAAATACTTATTTATTTTCTAATAAATAATCTATTATTCTTTGACTTGCTTTTCCATCCAATGAACCTGCTAACTTATTTGCATACTGTAGCCGTTTTTTTGAAAAAGCAGTTGGATTTAATATCTGTTCTTTGATATTGTCTATTAATGCTTCATATGAGTCAGATTGAACAGCTATTTTAGAATACTCATTATAATCTTTATCCATACGGTTCTTAAATCGGTAAGAAAAAATACCTCTATAATTCCAACGTAGTTGTAAAAAATTACACCAGATAACCGGTTTATCTAAAGCAGCAAATTCGATAATTGCTGATGAGGCATCACTCATAAGAAGATCCGCCGTTGCCATAAAGGGCACGAGTGAATAGTCGGTAACTTTTGCTAAATAAACATTATCATATTCTGACCAATATTCAAGAAGTTGGCGCTGTTTTTTGTATTTTTCCTGGCTTAATGAAAAGTAATGTGGTTTAATCATTATATTGAAATCCTTTAAGTCCTCAGGAAATTTTTTTGGAAATCTTTCAATGCTACTAGGATAAAAAGTAGGGGCATAAACTAGAGTTTTTTTTAATGGATTCAATCCTAAGCTTTCTAAATTAAATTTAGGTGCATTACCATTCAAAATAGGATCAAGTTTAGCAAATCCAACATCAATAAAATTATTATCAGGATACATACTTTTTAGACGATCTGTTCTATATTTTCCTTCAACAAATCTTACCGTAGTTGGAGTATCTGACTTGGTATAATAACTTGATTTTGGACCAACACCATGACCAAGCTGAATTGTTTTACTTACATTATGAACTTCATCAAGATATGGGAATGTATTGCCAAAAAATATCCAATCAGCCTTTTCTTTTTTATAATAATCATTTGCCTCAGATTTATTTTCAACCCATCTATGATTTAAGTTCTCTGATTTTATAATACTCTTTATTATTGTATCAAATTTACCATGATGAAATACAAAAAAAGCACTGCCTTGATTACGTTTTAAAAATTCATGATATACAGGAAGATACTGAGGTAAATAGTAGAGTTCTTGAACGTCAAAAAGAATAGATATATTTCTATCATTCATTATTTTGTCCGGATAAAGCAAAATATTTATCTAACACCATCAATGAAATTAATTTTTCTCTTTTAGCATGTTTGAATTGTTCTACATGTGCCTGCGCATTTTTAATAATCTTTAATACTTTATTAGGATGCTCAATAAAGTATTTAATTTTTTGTTCTGCGTCTGAGAAGTCATCATTTATTTCAATGTAATGTACGTCAGGTTGAAGAGCACCTTCCATAAACCATGTTTCATACTTTGGTTTGGGCATGACACATACAGAATTTGAAGACATCACCCATTTTATACTTGTTGCTGTATCAACTCCTTCAATACAAAATATAAACTTATAATCAAGTTGCTCAGTGATTGGCATAAAATTTTTAACCCAAGGTGCATCTAATACTGGACCAGTTTGTCCAATATTAAATATTGATATATGATGATAGTTTTTTAAAAAATACTGTCTAGCTTCCGAGTTTTCTCCATAGCCACGCCATACTGCTTCATTTTTTTTATCAATAAATTTTTTATGATCTTTTATGAAATGAAAATGTCGAACCTTATTTAAGTTCAATATTATAGAATCATCACTATTTATAATTGGTCTACTTTTAACAAGAGTTGGGATTTTCTGCGCTTTTGTAATATCACCAAAAATAAAATCCAACTTTTTTTTATTATTGAAGAATGAGAAAAGCTTATACAAATCAAAAAAATATGTGGTGTGCTTTTTAACTTCCTTATTTTTTTTAACTATATTTTCTTTAATTTTATCTAACTGATGACAACGAAGATTTTTATTTGTCATAGAATTTTCTGAAACTATAAATCCATCTTCTTTTCTATTATAGTAGTTTAACCGAGAAAAAATATACTCTTTATCATAGTTTTTTACCCTGTTTAGCTCTGATTGTAATTGTAAGCGGTAAAATATTCTAGGAACTAGTATTCCTAAAACATGCCTTAGATAATAAAAAGATTTGATATTTTTATATTTCAATTTGTTCATTTGTCTCAAATTATTTATCATGAATCTTATAAGCTATTTTTTTTTAAATTAGATGTAATTATGGATATAAAAGAATTAACAGTTGGCATTGAAGAAGAGTATCAGGTTATTGATCCTGATTCAGGGGAATTAACATCATATATTGCAGAATTCTTAGAGAGAGATGCAATGCTTGTAAAAGATAGTATGGTTCCTGAATTTTTAAAATCTCAACTAGAAGTTACTAGTAAGGTCTGCAAAAATATTAAAGAGGCAAGAGCAGAGGTCATTCGTTTAAGAAGACTTGCATCAAACTATGCTGAAGCGAACAACTGCAAAATTATTGCTGCTGGCACTCATCCTTATTCACATTGGAAAGATCAAGTTCTCACTGATAAAGAGCGATATCATGGGCTTTATGATAGTATGCAGTATGTTGCAAAGAGATTATTGATTTTTGGCATGCATGTTCATATTGGTATTCCAGATAAGGATTTAAGAGTCGATGTTATGAATCAAATGAGATATTTTATTCCTCATATATTAAGCTTGTCTAGCTCATCTCCTTTTTGGCAAGGGCAAGATACTGGGTTCAAATCATATCGAGGAATTGTTTTCGAGGATTTGCCTAGAACAGGTCCACCAGAAACGTTTGATTCTGCTAAAGCATACGAAGAATTTGTAAATCAATTAATCACAACTAAATCTATTGATAGCCCTTCTAAAATTTGGTGGGATATGAGGCCGCATTATAAGTTTCCAACATTAGAATTTAGAATGTGCGACTCAACAACGAAGGTAGATGAAGTAATAGCAATTGCTGCATTGATACAAGCCCTTGTTGCTACAATGATTCGTAATCGTGAACGTAATATTAGCTGGAGAGATTACAGACAATCTCTTATCTCTGAGAATAAATGGAGAGCAATGCGACATGGTATCAATGGAAAAATGATTGATTTGGGAGCTGTAAAAGAGACAGATACAAAAATTTTATTTATTGAATTACTTGATATAGTAAAAGATGTTGCAGCAGAATTAGGTACTGAGAAAGAGATTGAATATATCCATACAATGCTGGAAAAAGGTACAAGCGCAGACAGACAATTGAAAATGTATGAAGATACAAAAGATTTCAAAAAGGTAGTTAATATGCTAGCTGAAGAAACACTTGAGAATTGCTAGCATATGACATCATTGAAGCCTAAGTGTATTATATTGTTGAGCGGAGGTCTCGATTCAACTACAGTGCTAGCTATTGCTAAAAAAGAATTTGATATTTTTGCACTATCTTTTGATTACGGCCAAAGACATAAGTTTGAACTCGAGGCTGCAAAAATGATTGCGAAACAAAATAGAGTTCACAGCTTTCAAACTATCATTATTGATTTGAAGCAATTTGGTAAATCTGCATTGACAGATAAAATTGCTGTTCCAAAAAATCAAGAAATTGGAAATGATATACCCATAACATATGTCCCTGTTCGCAATACTATCTTTTTATCATATGCTTTAGCCTATGCAGAAGTAAATAATATTTATGATATTTTCATCGGAGTAAATGCACTGGATTATAGTGGATATCCGGATTGTAGACCAGAGTATATAGATGCATTTGAAAAAATGGCTAATCTTGGAACAAAATTTACTCAAGGAAGCAAAAAAATTACGATTCATACCCCTCTAATTAATATGACTAAATCAGAAATTATTTTAAAAGGAAATCAGCTTGGAGTATCATATAAAAATACGCATTCTTGTTATGATCCATCAGATAAGGGTTTGGCTTGCGGAGAATGTGATGCTTGTATTTTAAGAAAAAAAGGATTTAATATGTCAAACATCCCTGACCCTACAATTTATCAATGAGCTATAGTATCAAAGAAATATATTTTACCGTTCAAGGAGAAGGGTTCCAGACAGGTAAAAATGCGGTATTCTGCCGTTTTTCTGGATGTAATTTATGGACAGGAAGAGAGCAGGATCGCAGCAAGGCAACTTGTACTTTTTGTGATACTGATTTTTTTGGAACTGATGGAGAAAATGGAGGAAAATATCCATCATGCCATGATTTGATTACAAAAATTGAAGAATGTTGGCCAAAAGAATTAGATGAAAAATTTGTAGTATTCACTGGCGGAGAACCTTTACTACAATTAGATCAATTATTGATTGATGAGCTTCATAAAAAAGGATTTAAAATTGCAATAGAAACAAATGGAACGATGTTACCTCCAAATAATATTGATTGGATTTGTGTAAGTCCAAAAAAGAATGCAAAACTGGTTCTACTTGAAGGAGATGAATTAAAGCTAGTTTGTCCTCAAACTAATTTTCCACCAGAACAATTTGAAGAGTTAGATTTCAAGCATTTTTACGTACAGCCTATGGATGGAAAAGATTTACAAAAAAATATCTTGGAATGTGTAGCATATTGTGTCGAAAATCCGCTATGGAGATTAAGTTTGCAAACACATAAAATAATAGGAATAAAATAATATGTTTGAATTAACAAGAAAATATGAATTTCATGCTGCGCGTAAGTTACCAATGCTAGATGTTGATCACCCATGCTCTCAATTACATGGACATACTTTTTCTGTACTGCTTGAATTATCTGGAGAGATAGATGCATCCAAGGGATGGGTTATCGATTTTTATGAGATAGATAAAATTTATAAAGATCAAATTCATACATTATTAGATCATAAGTATTTAAATGATATAGAAGAACTTTCTAATCCAACCACAGAGCATATTGCGAAATGGATTTGGAACAGAATACAACCAAACCTATCTGGATTAACTGGAGTCACTGTTAGTGAAGGTCCTAGCTATTCATGTACATATAGAGGAGCATAATTATGGCAAAAGCACAAGGAAAAGAATTTACGTTTGATGGTGAAGATCATATCAACTCTAGTTTTCTTGAAACATTCCCTTTTGAAAGCAAAAAACAATATATTGTAACCAAGACTAGAGAGTTTAGTGCGGTATGTCCTTTTAGCGGCCTTCCAGATTTAGCCGATGTTATAATTGAATATTTTCCAGAGGGTGGAAAATGTGTAGAATTAAAATCATTAAAATATTATTTCGTGAGTTTTAGAAATGTCGGTATTTATCAAGAAGCAGCTACTAAACGTATATATGATGATCTTAGTAGACTTCTAGAGACATCAAAAATAAAAATCACTACTATTTATAACACAAGAGGTGGATTTGATACGACCTGTATAGAGGGAACACTTTAAAATCATATCATGAAACACCTTAAAAATATCTTATTAGGATTGTGTGTAATTGGAATTGGAATGTTTGTTATGAACGATTATCTATATTATGATTTACCTATGAATGAAAATAATAAACCTTTCTTAGAACATATTATTTTTGGATGGTTAATATTTATATCAACCGCATTAACATTTATTTTATTTTATAAGGAGAAGAAAAAATGAGTTATGCTGAAAGATTATATAAAGCTATTACGCTCAATGTCGAATTCTATGAATCCGTTGAAGCTGATAAGTCTTTAACAAGGCAAGCGATGATGACAGTGGCATTAGTTTCTGTTGTACAAGGATTTGTAGTTGCCGGAATTGCACCTATTGCCTTAGCTCAAGGTGTACTGGGAAGTATTATTAGATGGTTTATATGGGCATTCTTTATTGCATTTGTTGGTACAAGAATACTACCTGAACCTGAAACAGAATCTGATACTGGAGAGTTATTGCGTACTTTAGGTTTTGCATATGCACCAGGATTGCTAATCGTATTTAAGTTCCTGCCTATTATTGGAGTTTTTATAGATCCACTAGTAGTTATTCTGCAGCTAGCTGCAATGACAGTGGCAGTTAGACAGGCATTAGATTTTACTTCAACAGTGAGAGCTGTAGGAGTATGTATTGTAGCTAATGTAGTGATGTTAATTGCACTGTCTTTATTTATTCTATTCACGTCTTTCTTTGTTGGAGTAGCTGAGAGTGCTATAGCACCAACGGCGCCGTTGATGGGTGTTTAGAGATTCTACTTTAAGTTGTGATCAAATATTTTTATAATATGAGCAGAAATTTATAATGGGGATAAAGATTAATATGAAAAAATATATTTTAATTTTATGTATTATGGCTTTAATGGCTTGTGATACTTCAACTACAATGGGAACATCTGGTACTAATAATAATTCAGATGGTACTGGAACAGGCGGTGGTAATTCAGGTGGTAATAATACAGATCTACCTGCGGGGTTTGCAAAATTTATAGATGCTTATACTGATGTGTATGTTTCTGGAGATTATGTTATTGTAGAAACAACCGGAGTACCAAATCATAGTAGTCCTTATTGGGGAGCTGGTCATCCAAATTATTCTTCACCTCAGTCTGGAATGAATGTAAATCCAAATATAATTACTGCTCAAAATTTTAAATTTTATATACCATTATCTCCAACAGTGGCTAGTTCAGTTTCTAGTACACCACTAGGATCAATTGGAGTGTCATTGAGTGGAGTGCCATTTTTTAACCAATATGGTGGCCCAAATAATCAGCCGCTTGATAATGAAATAGCTTCATTTGATAGTTACTATGGACATCCTCAACAATCTGGTGAATATCATTATCACTGGGAACCATTATACTTAACCTCTGAAGATAGTTCAATTTTAGTAGGATACTCATTAGATGGGTTTCCAATCTATGGACCTACAAATCAATCTGACGGGCAGTATCCAACAGATCTTGATGAAATAAACGGACATACTCACGTTACAGAGGAATATCCAGATGGTTCTTATCATTATCATGCTACAGCAACTGTACCTTATTTGATTGGTGGATTTAGAGGACAAGTAGGATCTTCTGGTGGCGGCGGTTACTACACAAACTAAATTTTTATTAGTTTGCTTCTGTTGCATTATTTTTATTTCTTGCTCTAATACAACCACCGTTAAAGAGTCTGACCTCATTAATGGATCTACCGTTTCACAGTTCATAAGACAGCAGCAATATTCTGGATACATTAATACTTACTACAATGATGGTACCACTATTAAATCTATCAGAAAGTATTCAAATGGAAAAAAGAATGGCGAACATCAAGGTTGGTGGCCCAATGGGAATAAAAAGTATCTATACTATTTCAAAGAAGACCAAAGTTTCGGCACCCACAAGCAATGGCATTCAAATGGAGAATTATTTACATTAAAAAATTTTAAAACAGGCATAGAGCATGGCGAACAAAAATCTTGGGATAAAAATGGAGAACTAATGTATAAATATATTTATGACAATGGACGAAAATATGGAATTCAAGGCTCTGTAATTTGTAATGGCGGAAATGAACTTGAGGTATTGAATTGATTGTTCTACAAGACTATAAAGACGACTTTTTTGATTTTATTCTTTCATCAAATAGCTTAAATGAACCACAGGTTGGTTTTCTAAATCAAGAAAAATTACAGTCATTACTAAATCAAAGTAATTACTGTAAAGTTGCATTCTATAATGACGAACCGGCAGGATTTCTTCTATGCTTACCCCAAGATGTTGATTACGGTAGTTTAAATTATAAGTGGGTTTCAGAAAGATATTCTAACTTCATGTATATCGATCGTATATCAGTAATTGAAAAATTTCAAAATGCAAAAATAGGAACAGCTTTATATACGGATTTGGGGTATTTCTCGATAGAAAATGGATATGATATTATACTATGCGAAGTAAATATTATGCCCCCAAATCCAGGTTCAATAAGATTTCATAAAAAGTTTGATTTTGTTGAATGTGGTTCGCAATTTACGGAGGGCAGAACCAAGGAAGTTCAGTTCTTCTACAAAGAATGTAACAGATAATTTGAAAGGATTTTTATGAGTAATTTTTGGCATGATTTAATATTTCCTTTGTTTTTCTTTATTGTATTTGTTGCAGCTCATATTGGACTGTATATCATGATTTTTAAAGGAGATAAATCAAAATGAATAAAAAACAAAAATTAGCAAAAAGAAAACAAAAGAAGTCCCGTCTTAGATTAAAAGCAAAACAGGCAGCACTTTTAAAGAATAAAAAAGTTGCTTCACCTAAAGTCGAAGCAAAAAAGCCAGCCACTAAAAAGGTAGTCGTAAAGAAGCCAGCAGCAAAGAAGCCAGCAGCAAAGAAGCCAGCAGCAAAGAAAAAAGTAGTTAAAAAGACTGATAAGGATTCATAATAGGTATAAATGATGGGTTCAAACACTACCTTCGGGGTTTTTATTGTTTGCCTTCAAGTTTTATTTAGCCATAAGAGATACATTTTTCTTATCCTCTTCTTTATTCTATTTCCACTGTATATCATTACTAATAGGTTATTTCTTTTTTTAGATCATATACTATTTTCACATTTTGACAAAGAAGAAATAAAAAAGCCAATACTTATTATGGGTTTTAATAGGAGCGGAACAACTTTTTTTCATCACTTACTGTCAAAATCAAAACAATTCACAACATCTACAACATGGGATTTCATAGTTCCATCAATATCATTGAAAAAGCTTTTGTGGTTTATTCGTCCAATTCTTTCAATGTTAAATCTCCATGAATTAGAGACAAAGGAAAAGGGTCACAAGGTAGGTTTAAATGATATTGAAGAAGATGAAATGTTAATATTTCTACATAAGCTAGACTCTAAATGGATTTCAAATAATCTTATTCCTTGGATGAAATATGATAAAAAATTCAAATCATTTACTAGGCAATTATGTATTGATAGTAAAAGCAATGAAAGAAGGAATATAGATTCAATGAGATTTATAAAGCAGTTTTGGAAAAGGCAAACTCTTAAACATGATCGCAAGCAACTCCTTTCAAAGTCTAACCCATTTGTTTTCCGTTTAAAATCAATAAAAAGAATATTCCCAGATGCAAAAATTTTATTTATTGTCAGAGATCCAATAGAAACAATTACATCTTTTTTCTCCATGCAAGAACGAATAAAGTATGGAAACATGATGACAAAAGAAGAGCTAGACTTATATCGCATTGAAGCCTACAAAGAGATTATAGATTGGTACAAAGAGACAGAAAATGCAAAAAAATTTCTAGATAAGAAGGATATTCTTGTATTAAGATATGATGATTTGAAAGCAGATCTATATGGATCGGTTGAGAAATCCTTTAAATTTATTGGTCAAACTATGAACAAAGAATTTGAAATTTTATTGTCTGAAAAATCATCTATAAAGCATATTAAAAAGCATCAAAATAAAACAATTAGAGATTTTGGATTTACCGAAAAAAAGATAAAAGAAGATTTTGCTTTTGTTTATCAGGAATACTTTAACTAATTTTTTTCCCTGATATGAAAAGAAATATTATTTTAATTGTCGCTTTAATAGCAATTGGTATTATTGGTAGAGTTATTCCTCATCCTTATAATTTTACTCCAATAACTGCTATAGCTTTATTATCTGCACATGCCTTCAAAAATAAGTGGATTGCCATACTACTACCTTTAGTATCTTTTTGGATCAGTGATTTAATTATTAATAATTTTGTTTATGCAGGATACTACGATAGCTTTAAAATATTTTCTCCTGGAATATTCTGGATTTATGGGTCAATAGCATGCATTTCTTTGATGGGAAGATTTTCTCTTAAAAAAATTAATCCTAAAAAAATTGGTCTATCCAGTATTGCGGGGTCAGTAATATTTTTTCTAGTATCTAATTTTGGAGTCTGGATAATGAGTGCGATGTATGCCAAGTCATTTGTTGGCTTAATTCAATGTTATTCATTGGCAATTCCATTTTTTGGAGGAACAATATTAGGAGACTTAGTATACTCGGCAGTCTTATTTTACAGCTATAGTTTAGCATTTTCAAAGGATGCTATATTGCAAAAAGCAAAGAATCTGAGCTAAAGCCAGATAATTTTAAATTTTAAATTTAATTGGCATTACACAAATAACTCTTTATATTGCCCCGAATATTATTTTAATTATTAACTAACAAAGAGAGAAATATGAGTGACAGAGAAAAAGGTACTGTAAAGTTCTTTAATGAAAAAAAAGGTTACGGTTTCATCACTAAAGAAGATGGAAACGACGTTTTTGTTCATTTCTCTAGCATCGAATCAGATAATGATTTTAAGACTCTAAAACAAGACCAAGCGGTTGAGTTTGAAGTAGAGTCCGATGATAGAGGTGATAAAGCAGTCAAAGTAACAGCAGTTTAGTAGTATATAGTTAGTTTGTAATTACATAATATATTTATTAAAGCTTTAAGAGAAATGCCTCAGTAGCTCAATGGTAGAGCAGTGGCCTCTTAAGCCATTGGTTGTAGGTTCGAGTCCTTCCTGGGGTACATAATCAAATGAATCTAAAAAATAAAAATATAGTTATTACTGGTGGAGCCGATGGTATCGGTAAAGCACTAGCAGAACGATTTCTAAACGAATCCCCTAATTCTGTCCACCTGATCGACATTAATCCTAATGTTATTCATGTGGCAGAATTAATGGGGGTCAAAGGATATATTGTAGATGTATCCAATCCCAATAAACTAGAATCAACCCTCAATGATATCATTAATCAAATTGGTACAGTTGATTTATTTTGTTCAAATGCAGGAATTCAAGAATTTGGAACGTTAAGCACCACAGATGATGCGTGGCATAAAACATGGCAAGTTAATGTTATGTCTCATATTTATGCTGCACGTGTACTAATTCCACATATGGTAGACAATAAAGATGGTTACTTTTTAATTACTGTCTCTGCGGCAGGCTTGTTGAATATGCCTGGAGCAATGTCCTATGCTACTACTAAGCATGCAGCATTAGGATTAGCAGAAAATTTATCTATTATGTATGGTGGTAAGGGTGTAAAGGTTTCAGTGCTATGCCCACAGCTCGTTGAAACAGATATGGTGACTTCAACTGGAGTGCTAGATGAAAATCATCCACTAATGAGGGATGGATTATTAAGTCCAAATCAAGTAGCTGATGATACAGTAGAAGGTCTGAAGAAAGAAGATTTTTTAATCTTACCACACCCGCAAGTACTGCAATATATTCAAGGCAAGGCTCATGACTACGATGGTTGGCTTGCAAACATAAGAAAGCTAGTAAAAAAATGAAGAATAGTATAATGAAGTGGCTAATGTTTTTAAGATTTTTTTTCCCGGAACTTAATAGATATACTAAGCTATTATTTGCTCTGCAGTTTATTTTTTTTAGTGGAAGTATTGTGCTCGCAATTTTACATATTGATAAATTAAATATAGCAGTATATCACTTGTTTGCTGGATTAGTATTCTTAATGGGAATGAATTACATGAAAAATAATTCATTCAAGATCTAGGCTAGAGAATTTTAATAAGATAAAAGTTTATTTATATCATCAATAAGATATTTTGTCTCCAATGGAGAAGTGCCATTATAAATCCCTCGAATTTGTCGATTTCTATCAATAAGTATAATATTTTCTGTATGGATTAAGCTATTTTCATCA
>Ga0208941_1000354_pt1 | contig 13112 bp, 12 predicted proteins | sample AOAMet2_C27A4_35_2_FD_188080 | JGI IMG/M metagenome (GOLD analysis project Ga0208941, IMG submission 188080) | Ammonia-oxidizing marine microbial communities from Monterey Bay, California, USA - C0912_C27A4_35 (SPAdes) | ecosystem: Environmental > Aquatic > Marine > Intertidal zone | place... | reverse complement strand
GAACTGCAGATGCTTAGCGATCGTGCTTGTGGGGATCGGGCGTAGGTCGAATCTTTGGCAACGCGAAATAATGGTGGGAAGAATTTTATTGGGTTCAGTGGTGGCAAAGATGAACTTTACGTGTTCGGGTGGCTCCTCGAGTGTTTTAAGCAGGGCGTTGAATGCTGCATTAGACAGCATGTGAACCTCGTCAATGTAGTAAATTTTAAATTTCCCTTGGCTCGGTGTAAACTGAACGTTCTCACGGATGTCACGTATGTTGTCGACAGAGTTGTTAGATGCGCCGTCGATTTCGATTACATCAAGGGAAGTGCCCTCGCCAATTTCTACGCAGATAGGGTCGTCGGGATCAAACTCAGCATTGGGGCCACCTGGGCAATTAAGAGCCTTGGCTAGAATCCGTGCGGTGGTAGTTTTGCCGGTGCCACGAGGACCTACGAATAGCCAAGCATGTGCGAGGCGATTACGATCAATCGCATTGCGTAAAGTAGAAATCACATGATCCTGCCCAAGTACGTCGGTAAATGTTCTTGGGCGGTATTTTCTGGCAAAGACCTGGTAGCTCACGGATTCAACTTAGTGGACTCTGAGAGTTTGAAAATGGTAAATTCCGTAATATGCAAAAATTTGTTTCTTTGATCTGGTGATCTTGTGATGATTCCGGCACATATTCGTCGTGACATCGATGGAAAAAAAGATGCGTTATCAGCAGGTCTTCGAGAAATCCCATGCCGTACTGGACGGTGAAACTGATAATATTGCGGCGATGGCCACCATTGCATCACTACTGGCTGAGGGTTTTTCTCACTTTTATTGGGTGGGTTTTTATCGGATGCTTGATAGTGAGCTGGTGATTGGTCCGTACCAAGGAACACTTGGGTGCCTGCGAATCGGGCTAAACCGCGGAGTATGTGGAGCAGCGGCATCTGAGGTAAAGACGATGATCGTTGATAACGTGCATGATTTCCCTGATCACATTGCTTGTGATCCACGCTCGCAGAGTGAAATTGTGGTGCCTGTGATGGATGTTGCGGGTAATGTGGTGGCGGTTCTGGACGTAGATTCAACGGAAAAATCTTCATTTGATGGAGTAGATCGCGATGGTCTTGAAAAAATTGTTGGATTGCTTGAGTCATCGACCGTTGTGGTTTGAGGTTGATCGTAATGCTCATTTAAGGTAGCCCACGGCTACGGAGATGCCGTTATGTCTAGCATGAGTGAATTTATCTTTTTTCGAAATAAAATGGAAGCAGCAGGTGTGAATGAGGCTGCTATTCGAGCGTTTGAACAAAACTATCATGCGCTTGAGCGTGATGAGAATGGCATGATTGCAGAAGACAGCATAAAGCCATGTGAAAGTGTACCTGATTTTGCCGATGTGGCAGCTACTGATGAGGATTTCTCTCCTGAGTTGCTGGCCAAGACCGTGGTTATTAAGCTTAATGGTGGCCTGGGCACTAGCATGGGTTTGCAGAAGGCAAAGAGCCTTCTGCCAGTGAAAGGTAGCACGACCTTTCTGGACATCATAGCCAATCAGATTCTCCATCTACGTGAACAAACTGGCGGGATGGTGCGTTTTCTGCTCATGAACAGTTTCAGCACCTCGGAGGATACGCTTGAGCATATGGAATTTTATAAAGATCAGAATCTTTCGGGTGCTGAAAATATCGAGCTGATGCAAAACCAAGTGCCCAAGATCGATGCGGAAACGATGCTTCCAGTTGAGTGGGGAAAAGATCCAAATCACGAGTGGTGTCCGCCGGGGCATGGTGACTTGTATGCTGCTCTTGCTGGAAGTGGATGGCTTGATGCGTTACTTGCTGATGGAGTGAAGTATGCTTTTGTCTCTAACTCCGATAATTTGGGTGCGGTTCTAGACGCTGGATTACTTCGCTATTTCGCAGATAGTGACCTGCCTTTCCTCATGGAGGCTACGCGCAGAACCGAGGCCGATAAAAAGGGTGGGCATCTTGCTGTTAGGAATCTGGATGGGCAGATGCTGTTGCGCGAAGTTGCTCAGTGTGCCGATGAAGATTTGGAGGATTTTCAAAATATTAATCGCCATCGATACTTTAATACGAATAGTTTGTGGATACGATTGGATGTTCTTAAAGGGTTGTTAGAAAAAGCAAGCGGAGCGCTTCCCTTGCCGATGATTAAGAACTCCAAGACGGTTGATCCACGCAACAGAGAATCGCCTAACGTGTTACAGCTCGAAATTGCGATGGGTGCTGCCATTGAGTCATTCCCGGGTTCAAGTGCGGTTTGCGTGCCGCGATCACGTTTTGCACCTGTAAAAACAACCTCGGATTTGTTTGCGCTACGCTCTGATGCCTACGAGCAGACGCCAGATGGACGTATTGCGTTAGTTGCTGAGCGTGCCGGCGAACCTCCGGTGATCGATCTGAGTGATGATTATAAAATGGTTGATAGTCTGGAGGGGCTTGGTATGCCGTCGTTGCTCAGAGCCCAGCATTTGAAGATTAGGGGTTCGGTGCGCTTTGCAGACGGAGTTAAAATCGTGGGTGACGTAAGCTTCACCAACACAACTGAAGAGACAAAGTGGGTAGCTGGTGGTAAATATCAAGATGAAGACATCATGCTTTAAGATAAATCATCTTGCGTAAGTGTCTAAGAATGAATGATTTTTTGATGATCGCGGAGATTGGCTTATTTATTGGGTTGCTCGTAAGCTAAAAACTCTCCATATCGCGTGCGGAATGAATCATACTGATAACTTAAACATACCTCAGGACGGCTACGATGCTGTGATTTTTGATCTAGATGGAACGTTAGTGGATTCCATGCCGGCGCATTTCGCGGCATGGTGTGAAGCGCTCAAAAGACAAGATGCACAACATATATTTGCTGAGGATGTATTTTATGCGATGGGAGGAAGACCGACCAAAGATATCGTGACAGAACTGAACGGTGAGTTCGGGTTGCAGCTCGATCCTGAGGAGGTGGCAGTGGATAAGCGTAATGCTTTTCTTACAAACATCGATCAGGTTGTAATCATTGATGAAGTCGTCGAGTTTGCTCGTAGCAAGCGCGGCAAAATACCGATGGCCGTTGCAACTGGAGGTACCCGTCTAGTTGCTGAGAAAACACTTCAGGTCTGTGGTCTCAGTGATCTTTTTGACGAAGTGGTGACAGCTAACGATGTGAAATGCGGCAAGCCAGCGCCGGATATTTATCTCGAAACTGCAGGGCGACTCGAGGTTGCACCTGATCGTTGTCTAGTACTTGAGGATGCACCTGCTGGTATCATAGCGGCACAATCTGCTGGAATGATAGTGGTTTCTGTGCCAGCACCAGTGCGGGTCATTTAGCCCGTGCTTTCATGCATCAAGAAATTAGAAGAGCTCCAGCCAAAATCAACCTTACACTCAATGTGTTGGTTAAGCGTGCTGATGGTTTCCATGAGCTCGAAAGTTTGATTGCGTCGCTTGATTTGTGTGATCTTTTGTATTTTAAAAAAAGTGACATGTTTTCACTCAGTTGTGAGACACATGATATTCCCCTCGATGAGACAAATTTAATAACTCGTGCCGTACGCTTATTCGAACGCGAGATGAGTAGGGCTTGTCATTGGCGAATTATTCTAGAAAAAAAAATTCCGCATGGTGCTGGTATGGGCGGTGGGAGTAGTGATGCGGCAACCACTTTGTTGGCGTTAAACGACCTTGAGGACACGGGGTTCTCATCCAAAAAACTTGCACGCATGGCCGCTGAAATTGGTTCCGATGTTCCCTTTTTTATTTACCAGCAGTCATGTATGATCCGGGGCAGGGGAGAGCTTGTTGAACCGATCTCTGTTGAAGGTTTGGCTGGAACACAGATTCTTTTGATGAAACCTAATTTTGGTGTGTCGACGCCGGATGCCTACAAAAATTGCCTCAATGCAGAATCTATCGATGGCATCGATTATGCAGCACAAAATTTGCCATGGGGCAAGATTGTCAATGATCTCGAAAAACCTGTTTTCTATAAACACCGTTTTCTCGCTGAGATGAAGGTTTGGCTTCTGGCTCAACCTGAAGTGGAGGCTGCAATGATGTCGGGGTCAGGATCTACGATGATTGCGTTCTTAGATCATCAATATGCGGATGCCGTGATTGAACGAGCACACACCGAACTCGATCCCAGCCTCTGGGCCAGTAAAGCTGCCATTCTCTGATCATGTCCGTCGGTAAAAAAATACTTAAAGACGTTTCGAGATCGTTTTACCTCAGCATAAGGGTGCTGCCTCGTGCTATGCGAGAGCCGATCAGTCTGGGATACCTGTTAGCGCGTGCCTCAGATACGCTGGCCGATACAGCCGATCTCGATCCAAGTCTCCGGGCAGATTTATTGGATGGTTTTGCTGGTATCCTCAGGGGTGAAGAATCTGCCGGCTGGATTGAGCGCATACAAAACGAGGTTGTACCGCACCAAACCCACGAAGGTGAGCGGGTTTTACTAGAAAATATTTCTGGCGTCTTCGATTGGTTTCATTCGTTGGCTGGGCAAGAAGCGCCAGCGAATGCCGAGCACTATGAGGCAGTATCTGGAATACAGAAAAGTATAGGTGTGCGACTCCATGATGCAATTCTCACGGTAATGGATCATATCCTTCGCGGACAACGACTAGATATCGAGCGATTTGAGCTGCGTGATGATTTTTATTTTACTCTCGATGCCGAGTTGGAGGAATACTGCTATCTTGTCGCTGGTTGTGTTGGTGAGTTCTGGACAGATGTGGGTGAAATATCACTGGGCAAATTTTCCCGTATAGAATCTTCTCGGTTACACCGGTGGGGTGCTAATTACGGCAAAGGATTACAACTTATTAATATTTTACGTGATTTGCCTAATGATCTAAAAAATGATCGTTGTTACTTTCCCGGTGTGGATGCTTCCGACAAAAAAGCATTGATGGCAGAGGCCGCCCGCTGGCGTGCTCGTGCCAGGAGCTATCTTGAAGAAGGTCACGATTACGCGTGCTCGTTGCTACATCGCCGCACGAAGGCCGCCACTGCTCTGCCTGGGCTTATTGGTGAGCGTACGCTTGATCTTCTCGACGTGGCGGATTGGCAACAACTTGAGCGGGGTATTAAGGTGCCGCGCAGCGAAGTCTATCGCTCTGTCTGGGAGGCTCTGTTTGTTTAAGGGGAATGATCGCTTGCGAAATGGCCATATCTGGCATAATGAAATGCGTGGCCACTATTGATACAAAAAAGCAACTTCCTGACTCTCACGGGCACTTTGGAACCTACGGAGGCATGTTTGTGCCAGAGACTCTGATGGATCCCATGCAGGTGCTTGCGGCGGAGTATGAAAAAGCAAAGGCTGATCCTGAGTTTCAAAAAGAACTCGATTACTTGTTGAAGCAATATTGTGGGCGCCCAACGCCTCTCTATTTTGCGGAAAGATGGACAGAGAAGCTGGGTGGCGCTAAAATTTATCTTAAACGTGAAGATTTGCTCCACACAGGTGCTCACAAAATCAACAATGCTATTGGCCAGATTCTGTTAGCCAAACGTTTGGGTAAAAAAAGAATTATCGCAGAAACAGGTGCTGGTCAGCATGGCGTCGCTACGGCGACAGTTTGCGCGCGTTTCGGCATGGAGTGTATTGTATACATGGGGCAAGTCGATATGGAGCGCCAAGCATTGAATGTAGCGCGTATGGAGTTGTTGGGAGCAAAAGTTGTTGCTGTGACTGGTGGACAGGCCACTTTGAAAGAGGCTGTAAACGAGGCACTTCGTGATTGGGTTTCTTCCGTTGGACACACCCACTATATTTTGGGATCGGCATTAGGATCACATCCATTTCCCATGATGGTTCGAGATTTTCACCGCGTGATAGGGGTCGAAGCACGTGAACAAATTATGGAGCAGGAAGGACGATTACCGGACATGCTGGTCGCCTGCGTCGGAGGGGGTTCCAATGCTATAGGATTGTTTCATCCATTTATTGAAGACGAGGATGTCCGCATGATTGGCGTTGAAGCAGGGGGGGATGGGATTATTCCAGAGCGACACGCAGCAAGATTCCAAGGTGGAAAGCTTGGAGTTCTCCAAGGCTCTAAGACTTGGTTGTTGGCCAATGATGATGGCCAGATCGAACTTACCCACTCGGTGAGTGCTGGGTTGGATTATGCCGCTGTGGGCCCCGAGCATGCCTACCTTAAGGATATCGGGCGTGCTGAGTACACATATGCGACAGATGATGAGGCTCTTGCAGCTTTCAAAGAGTTATCTGAGACCGAAGGTATTTTGCCGGCACTCGAGTCATCTCATGCCATCGCCTATATTTCTAAAATAGCTCCTGATCTTCCTGATGACACGATTATTATTGTCAACCTATCGGGCCGTGGCGACAAAGACGTCGAGCAAGCTGCAAAGTATCTGTTGGGTTGAATTCTTAAAACTAACAAGCTGTGTCTCGCACCATTGGTATCATCTCAGGCTCCGGGATTTATCCCGAGGAGTTTATGTCTGCTGCTAGGGCTAAATCTGGCGGTGCGCGACTAGTGATGGCAGCATTCAAAGGAGAGACTCGTCAAGAGTTAGCTGATCGTGCAGACGCCTGTGCGTGGTTCCGTGTTGGGCAGCTTGGTAAAGTCATAAAATTTCTTGGAAAAGAAGGCGCTACGGAAGCGGTTATGGTTGGTCAGATTGCGCCGCGCAACCTGTTTGATCTGCGCCCAGATATGCGCACAGCAATGCTGCTGGCTCGACTGAAGGAAAAAAATGCTGAGTCGATCTTTAGCGCGATTGCAGATGAGCTCGCCAAAGATGGGATTGATCTGCTTCCGGCTACTACCTTTCTTGAAGACATGATGCCGAAGGAGGGTCATGTTTGTGGGCCAGTTCTTAAGGATCTGAGCGATGTGCAATATGGATTTACTCTGGCCAAGGAAACCAGTCGGCTTGATATTGGTCAGACAGTGGTGGTAAGAAATGGCACTGTGCTAGCAGTGGAGGCATTTGAAGGCACAAATGCTTGTATTCACCGAGGTGGAGAATTGGGAAAAGGTAAGGATGTGACTGTGGTAAAAGTTTCAAAACCTAATCAGGATTTTCGTTTTGATGTCCCTGTGATTGGGCCTGATACTGTGAAAAACTGCGAACGCTCTGGTATTAAAACCATCGCTATTGAAGCTGGCAAAACGTTAATGCTCGGTGGGGACGAAGTTCGTGCAATGTGTGATCAGCATAAGGTCAGTATCGTTGCTGTTGCATCCGCAGATGGTTCCGTCAAAGTCGCTGAGGCGACTTGTGCTCATCCAGAGTCTGACTAATGTAGGCGTCATGCATGAGCTATGTTTTATAGATTCAAAATTACGAGTAATGAGCTTACTCATTTTTGTGTGTTTGATGTCGGCATGTGTTACCAAGCCAGAAAGCCAACTTGTTAGTAATGCTGAGGCGCTTGTATTGCCCAAGCGATACGATGCTACTGCTTATCCTAAGCTACGTATTGTTCCTGGATTACTGCAGTTGTTTTCTGATCCTCGATTAGAGAAATGGGTAAAGTTGGCACTCGAACATAACCCAGATTTAAAGTTAACTGCGGCGAGGCTTGAGGAAGCGGGCTTTAATACCAGAAAAGCTTACGCACCATCATTACCGAGCCTTGTTCTGCGAGGTGAAGGTAATAGAGCACGCGCGAGAGTCGCTGGTAATTCTAATATATCGAACCGCTACTTTTCGGGCGTGGATGTTAATTGGGAGCTCGATGTTTGGGGTAGGATTAGCAGTGGAATAAGTGCAGCTGCAGCAGATCAGGAAGCGGCCAATGCCGATTATGCCGCAGCAAAGCAATCGATTTCAGCGCAGACAATGCAGTCGTATTTTGACTTAGTCGCGGCTGATAAGCTGCTCGCACTCTCTAATCGCAGATTATCGAGTTTTAAAAAATCTTATCAGCTTGTTGATCGACGTTTTAGTTTAGGCACAGGAAATCTTGGCGATTCAGACTTGGCAAAAACAGATTTGGAAAACACGCGTGCTCAGGTTGCTCAGCGCAAGGATATCCGTGATCAGGTATCGCGACAGCTTGGTGCGCTTACTGGAGGTTATCCAGATAGGTCTGCGACAAAAACTTCATTTGGGTGGCCGTCGCTGCGCAATGGTGTGAATTCTGGAATACCATCTGATTTGCTAAAAAACCGTCCTGATGTGGATGCGGCATACCATCGTATACGCGCGGCTGATTCTAAAATGACCGTTGCGCACCGTGATTTATTTCCTCGTTTCACGCTCACTGCAACTGGCGGTCATGAGACAAGTAGTCTGAGTCGCTTAATCAATTCGAATACCAGCTTGTGGTCTCTCACAAGTCGAATTACAGGGCCGATATTTGAGGGTGGGAATCGACGAGCCGAGTTAGGGGCTGCCAATGCCCGCGCAAAACAAGCATATGCGACTTACCAATCGACCGTTATTAATGCGCTACGTGAAGTAGAGAATGCACTTGGTTCTGAGCGATACCTGCTCGGTCAAGAGACAGCTCTGCAAAATGCCTTAGCTGCGGCAAGACGTGCAGAAAATCGTATACGCAGGAATTATGAAGCGGGACTTGGAAATGTGCTGTCTTTGCTTGAGTCACAGCGCCGTTCTTTCAATACTGAGGAATCTCTTATCAATACCCGTGCATTGCGATATAAGAATCGTGTTAGACTGGCACTGGCACTCGGCACGGACGCCTAACACCCTGCATTATGAAGCTTACCCTGAAGATTTTACTACCGCTCTTGTTGCTGGCAGGAGCCTATAGTGTGGTGAAGACACTACTACATTTTAAAAAGCCTAAGGAAATCAGGGCACCTAGCATAGTGGTTTCTGAAGCGAAAATCATTTTGGTGAAACCATCTGATCATGAGCCGCCGGTGCGCAGTTATGGGACTGTAAGGCCCTTGTTTGAAACGAACTTAGTGGCACAGGTGAGCGGTATTGTAAAAGAGGTGGCAATGGAGTTCCGAGTGGGGCGGAGGGTGAGCAAGGGGATGATACTGGCAAAGATCGATGACACTGACTACCGCGCGGCACTCTCGCGTGAACAATCAAATTTGGCGAATGCAAAACGTATCCTTGCCGAGGAGGTGGTCCGTGCTAATCAAGCGGCCGAGGATTGGGTTGCTTCGGGCAGGAAGCTATCAGATGCATCTGAATTTGTTTTGCGAAGGCCACAAGTAGAAGCAGCAAGAGCAAGTATCGTAGCCCAGAATATGGCAATTGTTAAAGCCGCTGCAGACATTAAAAGGTCTCAGATAAGGGTTCCTTATGATGCTATTATTACAGCTCGCTCAGCTTCGGTGGGAAATCTTGCAACTCCGCAAATGTCGTTGGGTAAGCTGGTGGCGACGAAAAGTGCGAAAATTAGGTTGCCCTTGACCTCAGAGCAGGTTTCCAGAATTACCATACCTGAGCCGGGGAAGGTGCAACAAAAAAGACTCTTAGTTACTCTGACAACACCTAAAATTTCCAATACGTCATGGACGGCAGAAATCGTGTCTAGTGAACCTACGGTTGATAAGCGTAACCAAGTGACCTATTTAATTGCGGAAGTGTTTGGGCCGTATGATGTAAAATCTCAAACACTCGCCATGGGAGCGTTTGTCAATGCCTCCATACCTGCTAACCCAATCAGGAATAGCTACCTGCTACCTGAGGCGGCATTGGTGAATGATGCCTTCGTCTGGGTCATAGATAAGGATAACAAACTGGCTCGCGTCGATGTATCTCGGGTATATTCGCTCGATGGTAAAGCCTATGTCCGGATTAAGGGAGGTGATTTTACACAGCCTCTAAGACTAGTGGTTCGGCCGCTAACCAATTTCCGACAAGGCATGGATGTGCGTCCAATTACCAATGAGAAGTGACCATTGAATGATGAACTTCCTTGAAAAACATCCATTTATCACCTGGTTTGCAACAAACCCAGTGGTGGTGAATATTCTCATGATCAGTATCTTGGGAGCAGGCATCATTACGTCTTTAACGGTTCGTAAAGAGGGATTTCCCGCATTCGCAGCTGAGACGGTTACAGTTAAAGTTCCAATCCGTGGTGGTACGCCTGAGGATGTTGAAAGGGGAGTGGCAATTAAGATAGAGGAAGCCTTGGGCTCGGTTGATGGTATTGATCACTTACGTTCGGTCAGTAAAGATAGTATGGCCACTGTGACTATCCAGGCGAAGGAGGGTTACTCAATCACTAAGCTGTTGGGTGATGTTAAAATCCAAGTGGATGCTATACCATCTTTGCCAGAACAGGCCGAAAAACCAGTAGTCACTGAAAAAAAACGAAGTGGTCAAGTGCTTTGGGTAGAAGTGTATGGTGACGTGGCAGAAGATGTCAGGAAAGAGACTGCCCGCAAGTTACGGGATCTATTGTTACGGCAAGAGGCTATATCAAAAGTTGAGGCCTTTGGCTCGCGTGATTATGAGATATCTATTGAGCCAACTGAACAAAAACTGCGCTATTACGAGATGACTTTTGATGAGCTGGCTCGAGCGGTTTCTAATAATTCTCTAGATCTTGGCGGTGGAGTCGTTCGTTCAGAGCGGGGAGATATAGCTCTGCGCTCACGTAAGCAGGCATACCGCAAAAATGATTTTGAAAACATCCCCGTGCGAACCAGCGCAGATGGCACTAGGATCTATGTTCGTGATGTAGCGGAAGTGCGTGATTCATTTGTAGATCAGGATTATTACAACCGATTTCGTGGTCAGCCCACGACCAGTTTAAAAATTACCACAGAGGGTAATGACGATATCATTAATGCGGTCAAGCAAGCGCAACAAGTTGTAAAAAATTTTACAGATCTGCCGGCAGGTGTGAAAATGACGAGTTGGCTCGACGGTGCGGTCAATATCAGGGATAGGTTGTTTCTGTTGGGTAAAAACGGTGGTTTGGGTGTTCTGTTAGTGCTGGGGATTCTGATGTTGTTTCTTAATCTGCGACTCGCATTTTGGGTCGCTATTGGGATTCCTGTCTCTTTAGCTGGGGCGATTACTCTATTCCCCATTCCGGGACTCGATCTCTCGGTGAATGTCATATCAGCTTTTGGATTCTTAATTGTTTTAGGTATCGTGGTTGACGATGCGATTGTTATAGGAGAGTCGATTTACTCGGAAAAAGAAAAAGACGAGCATCTCGAGCTCAAAGACTCAGCGGTTAACACTACAGTGCGCGGTGTCAGTAAGGTCGTTACGCCTGCAACTTTTGGTGTGATCACGACTATTGCAGCCTTTCTTCCTCTGACTCAGGTTAGCGGAAGGCTGGGGAACGTCTTTGGACAAATTGCCATCACTGTCATTTTTTGTCTGATTTTCTCACTCATTGAATCGAAGCTTATTTTGCCCTCACATCTGGCCCACATCGATGTGCATAAAAAACCAAAAAATTGGCTGACTAAAAGCTGGGCAAGATTCCAAGGGTATATTGCAGGTGGCTTGCAGTGGGTGATCGAAAGGTTCTACCGGCCTGTGCTTGATGCAATCATCCCATGGCGGTATGCAGTTATTGCTGGTTTTCTTGCAATTTTCATTGTGATTATTGGACTGTTCCCTGCAGGGAAATTGAGATTTGTTTTTTTTCCTAATATCTATCGTGATAACGTTTCTGCATTACTGGAGCTTGATCAGGGGCAATCGGTAAAATATCTGCACAAAACTGCAGAGAAAATTGCGCAGGATGCGCGCGATCTCGGAAAAGACTACAAAAAGAAGTTCGGGCACGATCCATTCTTGGAAATCCAAGTGTCGGCTAGCACGAACACACGAGCAGCCATTGCGGCGGAATTGTCTCGTTCATCGTCTCGAGGGTTTTTATCGACGGAGGAAATCATTCGTGATTGGCGCAACAAAGTAGGGCCTGTTGCTGGCTCGCGGTCGTTATCATTTGCGGCTCGGGCCGGTCCGCCAGGGGGGGATATTGTGATCAATCTCGAAAGTGATAATCTAGATGAGCTAAAAGCTGCAGCAGATGATATGAAGGAAATCATTGCAACCTATCCTGGCGTCTACGACATACTTGATACCTTTGATTCTGGTAAGCCTGAGATTCGTTATAATATTAGCCCCGAAGGACAGGCAGCAGGATTTAATGAGCGCGATCTGGCTCGTAACATTCGAGATGCGTTTTATGGACGAGAGGCACAAAGAGTGCAACGTGGGCGCGATGAAGTGCGTGTGATGGTACGTTACCCAAAAGAGAAGCGTCAATCACTCGACACACTGCGCGAGATGCGTATTCGAGATAGTGATGGAACGATTGTACCATTCACGGTAGTTGCTGAAACTCGCTATTCAGAGTCGTTGGCATCCATCGAGCGTTACGATAATAAACGGGTAGTTGCGGTGGAGGCACGTGTCGATAAGACGATTACCTCATCTGAAGAGGTGCTTGAGCGGATGAGATCCGATTATTTCCCAAAAATGGAAGCTAAGTTCCCTGATATTTCCATCAGCCAGAGTGGCGAGGCAGAGCAACGAGCGAAGTCGATGAAGTCCCTTTTGATAGGTTTCGTTTTTTCCATAGTCTTTATCTATGTCCTGATCGCAATCCCGCTCAAGAGTTATGCGAAGCCATTGATTATTATGTCGGTGATACCTTTTGGTATTATAGGTGCCTTATTAGGGCATTACATTATGGATATTCCAGTCTCCATACTTTCTGTGTTTGGTATTCTTGCGCTTTCCGGTGTGGTGGTGAACGACTCGCTTGTGCTGATTTGTCGGGTTGATGATTTAAGAAAAGAGGGAATGACTGCGTTGAACGCATGTCGCCGAGCTGGGGCCGATCGCTTTCGAGCGATTTTGCTGACCTCATTGACGACGTTTTTCGGACTTGCTCCCTTGTTGCTTGAAAAAGAGGTACAGGCGCAGTTTCTCAAGCCTATGGCTGCTTCTCTGGCATTTGGTATACTCTTCGCTACACTTATCACTTTAATTTTGCTGCCCGCCCTCTATTTGATTGCCAAGGAGATTAAAGATACGATTCGAAACCTATATGGTATAAGGCACGCAGACTAGATGGTATTTTACTCATTTTTGAGTAATTTGGAAATTGGATTTATCTCGTTGAACGTGTAAAATCATTTCCATGTTACAGCTAGTAGA
>Ga0208941_1000349_pt1 | contig 13192 bp, 15 predicted proteins | sample AOAMet2_C27A4_35_2_FD_188080 | JGI IMG/M metagenome (GOLD analysis project Ga0208941, IMG submission 188080) | Ammonia-oxidizing marine microbial communities from Monterey Bay, California, USA - C0912_C27A4_35 (SPAdes) | ecosystem: Environmental > Aquatic > Marine > Intertidal zone | place... | reverse complement strand
GAAGTAGTTGCCTAGAAATATCTAATAATTAATAGTTAGTTAGCTCAGAATAAGAAAATTAATATCTGCCTAAGAATTATTACCCCAACGATAAACCTTAAGTAATACTGGGTTTGTTTACTTGGTGGTTTAAAGAACATAATCAAAGTATAGATATGAAATACCCTGTTAAACTTCAAGCGTCAAAGTTTCTATATAGGTTTAGGTAAACCTCACTAGTGCTTTGTCACGAAAAGGGAATCTCGCCGGTTCCCTTTTCTACATTTATGTCACACCCTCTTTACATAATGTTGGTATGGGAGCATTACCTTATGATGACAAGCACGAGAATGAAAAAGTATTAGTTGATTGTGATGTCTGCTCTAAGAGATTCCTGTTGTATCAAGATAGAGTACCGACCTGCACTAATTGTTTAACTGATAAGACCATTAAAAAGAATAGGAACAGGCAAGGTACACCTATAGCTTTTCTATTTACTGAAGATTAAACAACTTAAAATAGCGAGAGCAGTAATACAAAAGGTATTGATATCAATGCAAAAGAAATATAAATAAGAAAGCAAATTATTAGAACCATAACTGCACCAATGAGAATCTTATCTATATTCATAAAGGGATATTTTAGGTCTAATCTCTTTTTTTCAGTAATTTACAATATAGATTTACTGACAAGACAGTTAGAAAGAATAGAAGTAAACAAGGTACACCAATAGCATTCTTATTTTTAGATTAATAATTAGTTCTCTTAAATACCTCGCCACAATCTGTACACCATGCAACATTTTTATATACAGAAGAACTTTTTTGAGCTTGTGGAAGATTGGGATACCATTGGTCTTGACCCTCACTCTTAGACATACCTAAGATTCTCCCCTTAAATTTATTCTTTTTTATTTGAACATTGGTACTGTCACAATAAGGGCAACTACTTTTATCCCCATTAGTAATTTCTTTTCTAACTTCTAGGTCAACCATAAGGTTATCTTACAGTTATTCCTCCTTGTAAGGGAAAATTACTACTTATGGGGTATATTCATATATTTTTCTAGATAGAGCATCGTTTGGTGGTGAAAGTATTTTTTCAACAAAGTCAGTATATAATTGATGTGATAACGGAAGGGTATTTTTTAAATCCTGTTTACTGGAAATTCTAAATTCTTCATGTGGAATCTTCCATAGATAGCCATAATTCCACTCAGTTACAATCACCCAAAAAAAGAATTCTTGAGTTACAACTCTATAATGCGCTTTTTCACCAATAGAAGCCACATCGGGATAACTCTCAACATTGAATGAACCATTATCAACAGCTTCCTGATACGCTTTTCTAAGAGCGGAGTTAGGATTTGTATAATCCCAATCAGGAGACATCAACTTGAAGCCAATATTGGTAATAGTATGTAAAGAGTGTTCAAGAATTGTACCTAATTGTCTATCAGTAGACTCACCATCATCCCAAATAAAATCTGTTTGATTATCTTCATACCCACCACCTTCTTCAGCCTTACCCTGAATGGATGGAGAGTCAGAATCCAAATCATAAAATTCTGGACCTAAATATCCAACTCTTTGATACACATATTCATTTCTTAACACTGAGAAAAATTCTTCTTGAAGTGCTGTGTCAATATTTTCATTATCTAAGAACATAAGACTTATTATTGAAGCTACTTTTAATAAAAAGGTATCACTAACTTCTGGTAATTTAAAAACTCTTAATGGTCCTGCATCTACATATGTGGTGAAGTCTATATAGGAGTTGTCTTGAACAATTGTGAATTGGTCTAGTGTATCTTTTACTTGCTTGATGTCTTCGTCTGAAAGTGTAGTCGATGTACTTGATGATGTACTTGATGATGTACTTGATGATGTACTTGATGATGTACTTGATGATGTATCTTGAACAGTTATGGCACTATCGGAACCACCACACATAACAAGAATTAAAAGAATAATCGTATATTTTCTCACAGATGAAGTATCGCACTAAATATGGGATATGCGTCGGCGGAAATGATATTTTCGCTCAATAATTCAGTGAATCCCCTTGGGCGCTACAGGATTTGAACCTGTGACTTCTTCCTTGTAAGGAAAGCGCTCAGTTTATAATATTCTTCGGTGGCTCATCATGACCCCATTCTTGTTGCAGCTTTAATGCCTCCCGTTCAATAGTCTGATCAGTATCAGAATATTTGATATTAATCTCTACAGGACCTTCCTGTGCTCGCATTTCTTTTTTTAATTCCTCACGAGCATTTTCAATGATCATTCCCATGACCAAGGGTTTTGTATGACCTAGATATTTATTAAGTTCTCTTAGGTCCATAGTGTCAATTTCTCTTCCAATACGTTCCTGTGCTCTGGCATAGTTACTCATCATTTGTTGAAAAGTAGGGTAAAGGAGCTCTTGGTTTGAAGATTGGATCTTATCTATCACATGGGGTCTTTGTAAGGTTCGACACACAGCACTCGGTGAGAGGCCAATCTGTTTAGCAATACTCCTTTGGCTCTCGCCCTCAATGGTAAGTTTTACAATCTCTAGCTCATTCTTATTTAACGGCGTGTTATTACTTTTAGTCATTTTTGTATTGTGACAGATTCATAAATTTTTACAATTTTTGAAGGTAAAACTTTTACACGACTGCAAGGAAATATCAGTTAAGAGAGCAATGCTGTACTTTCCTATATATATGTAGTTACAAAAGCGGCCTCGGCAAGATTCGAACTTGCGACACCAGGTTTAGGAAACCTGTGCTCTATCCCCTGAGCTACGAGGCCAAGTATAAACTTGATACTTGTATGCTATGTATTTGTATATAGGTTATAAATGTTAGCAGTCGACGTTAAGAATATTAAAAAAACTTTTACTAGCAAACAAGACACGGTTGAGGCAGTAAAAGATGTAAGCTTTCAGGTTGAGCAAGGTGAAATCTTTGGGCTACTTGGCCCCAATGGAGCTGGAAAATCAACAACTATCTTAATGCTGACAACACTTCTCAGCATCACAAAGGGAAGCGCATCAATATTAGGTATTGATGTTGAAACACAAGACAAACAAGTAAGAGAAAAAATAGGTGTTGCTCTACAAGATACAGGTATCGATCCAATTCTTACCGGTCGAGAGCTCTTTTTTACAACCTGTCGATTATGGGGTTACTCCAAGGCAGATTCAGAAAAAAGAACCAATGAACTGTTAGAACTTGTAGGACTTACTGATGCTGGAGAGAGAAGAGTCAAAACATATTCTGGAGGTATGAAAAGAAGATTAGACCTAGGACTTAGTCTTGTACACTCACCTGAAATACTATTTTTAGATGAACCAACAACAGGTTTAGACCCAGGCTCGAGAAGAGTGCTATGGGATGAAATCAAAAGACTTCGAGATAGTGGCGTCACCATAATTCTTACCACGCAATACCTTGAAGAGGCTGATGAGTTAGCAGATCGAATAGCAATTATTGATGAGGGATTAGTTGTTGCAGAGGGAACTTCTGATGAGCTTAAAGCAGGTATTGGGGGAGATGTTATTACATTATCCTTTACTACTACTGAAGATTTAGAAAAAGCACACAAAATATTCCCTGACGCAGTACAGGAAAAAGATGAATTAAGAATTACTGTTGCTGATGGTGCAACAAAAATTCCAGGATACATCAAACAGTTAAACTCAGATGGTATTGAAGTGAGTGCTGTATCTGCAAGTAAACCAACCCTAGATGATGTATTCCTTGAAGTAACAGGATATAGATTAGAGGGTACTGAAGAACCAGTTGAGGAAAAACCAGAACCATCACGAAGAAGGGGTAGGTAATGGAGACGAAGAGATCATTTGCGGTACAACTTCAAATTCTCACAAAGAGATTAGTGCTTCGATTCATGAGAAGACCATTAGCTGAGCTTCCTAATATTTTCATCTCAGCATTCTTTCTTTTTGTATATGACGGTGCATTAGGTGGAGTTTTTGGTGGGTCGGCAGAAGGTACCCCTCTTGATTTCGCTAATGGTAATTTTGTTAACTTCATTCTTCCAGTTTCTATAGTTTCAGCCTCTCTTAGTGGTGGTGCTTCAGGTATATACCTTGTTGAGGATATTGAATCTGGTGTGTTCAAGAGATACCAAAGTATGCCAATTTCAAAATGGGCAATCATATTATCTCCTATGCTTATTGGTGCATTACGAGTTTTGGTACAGGCAGGTTTAATAATGGTTATTGGAAAATTTATTGGTGCAGATCCGGCAGTGGGAACAGTAGGTTTCTTTGTTGTTCTCTCTATTGCCTTTTTATGGGGGATGGGCTTTGCTGGCTACTCCGTTGCAGCGGGTGTTCGTTCGGGTTCTTCACAGGGTGCTCAAGCAGCCTCCTTTTTATTTTTTCCAGCATTATTTTTAGCACCTACTTTTGTACCAAGAGAAGCTTTAAGAGGATGGCTAGCAACAGCTTCAGCGTACAATCCAACTACATATGTTATTGAAGCTATGAGAGCCGTCATGGTTGAAGGATGGGTAATTGATGTTATAGCTAAAGGCTATATTGCGGCAGGAGCATTTGCCTTTATAACACTTAGTTTTGCCGTCATATCAGTTGGAAAAGCTACAGAAAAAGCATAAAATACTGCTTTAGTTAGTAATTAAATTTAATTACTCTATATACTTCTTAAGGAAATTATGGAAGCAACATTAAAAGCAACACTTAGAGACGATAAAGGCTCACCGGAGTCAAGAAGACTACGTTCAGAAGGACTTTTACCAGCTGTTGTTTATGGACAAGGCATGGAATCAACCTCGGTATATATTGATGCTAGGGAATTTAGAAATGCACTTAAAACTGAAGCAGGCTCAAACATCATATTAAACATTGAGCTTGGAGAAAAAGATAAAGTTACTGCTTTAGCAAGACAAATACAACGTCATCCTTATAAAGATGAATTTGTACATGTTGACTTAATAAAAGTAGATCTTACACAAACTGTTGAAGCTGAGGTTCAAATCAATTATCTAGGAATTCCAATTGGTGTGAAAGAAGAGGGTGGTTTGGTACAAACAATTAATAACACACTTAGAATTAGTGCCCTACCTACAAATATTCCAACATCACTAGATATCGATATTACCCACTTAAATGTTGGTGAGAATGTTATTGCATCTGATATTGAACTTCCAGAGGGAGTTACTTTAGCTAATGAAGAAGATGATTCTGTTATGGTCATCGTTACTCTACCAAGAGCTGCCGTTGAGGAAGAGGAAGATCTTCTCGGCGAGGGCTTAGAGGGTGAAGAAGGAGAAGCATCTGCAGATGGCGAATCTACTGAGGAAACTGCTGGGGACGACTCCTCAGAAGAAAGTGCTGAATAACAACACACTCCTATTTGTTGGTCTTTGGAATCCTGACGAAAAATATAAAAAAACACGACACAATATTGGTGCGGACACCCTTCTAAGATATCTCGAGAAAAAAGGAGATACTTTTAAAGTTCACAAATCGGGAAGGTATCAATCAGTTGAGACGTCAATTGACGAAACAAATGTAACAATATTAACTCCTATGACATCAATGAATAATTCAGGTGATTCACTAGGTGCGTATCTAAAAAATAAAAATATAGATCCTGAAAATATTTTGATAATTTATGACGATATCGATTTAGCCTTTGGACGCCTAAGACTAAAACAAGGAAGTTCAGATGGTGGTCACAATGGCATTAAGTCAATTGATAGGAGTATCAATAAAGACCAGTACTGGAAATTAAAAGTTGGTGTAGGAAGACCGCCAAATGGGGTTGATCCTGCTCATTTTGTTCTTTCAAAATTCAACAATGAAGAAAGAGAAGAAGTAGAGTTTATTATAGAAGATGCAATAGACGTGATAGAGTTATTTTCTAAAAACCGACAGGATGCTGTTAAGAAAGCTTCCGAGAGAAGAATAATTGATGTGATTTAATGAAAAAGCGAATTCCAGACTTACTAGCTTGGTTTAGGATACTTTCTTCACCTGTAATCTTATTTTTGATTCTTCAAGATGGTTCTGAAAATGGGCTAATGCTCACCCCAGCCATTCTTGCATTTATAGCTGCTTGGACTGATTTTTTTGATGGAAAATTAGCTAGAAAGTGGGATGTCTCAACTAAAACAGGTGCTTTTTTAGACACTATTGCCGATAAACTTTTCGTAACGTGCATATTTATAGGGTTTACATATATAGATAGAGTAAATATATGGATTACGGTTTTATTGATCTCAAGAGAATTTATTGTAACTGGGTTACGAGGACTGGCTGGAAATGAAGGCAAGCTCATACCTCCAAGCCCGTTAGGTAAGATAAAAGCAAGTTTACAGTTTTGGGCTATTGGATTTGTATTAATGGACTTACCAGTAGAGATAGTAGGAGTAAGCTTGGATACCATCATTGTCTATTTAGCATTACTGTTCTCAATAGTTTCAGGCTATCAATATTTCGCTGCATATAATTCAGCTGAATAATGGATTATAAAAATATATTTATTACCGGTGCAACGGGAGTTGTAGGTAAACCATTACTACAGAAACTAAAAGACCATAATCACAATATTTATGCTTTAACAAGAAGTGCAGAAACAGAAAAAAGTTTACAAGACTTAAACGTCACTCCAATCAGGGGGGATGTATTTGAGACCACTCTTCATGAACAGTTGGCGGAACATGATATTGATGCAATCTTTCATGTAGCTGGTATGAATAAAATGTGTGCAAAAAATCCAGAAGCTATGTTCAATATCAATATTGAAGGTACAAAAAAAATGCTTGCACTTGGGAATAAGCTTGGAATCAAAAAGTTTATTTATACATCATCAGCGGTCACCCTAGGTGAAGAAAAGGGACTTCCTGGTAATGAAGAGGCTACTCACAGAGGAAGTTTTTTGAGTAACTATGAACAATCTAAATATGAAGCAGAAGTAGAGGCATTTAAATTTGATAAAGAATTTGAATTTGTCTCAGTTAACCCTTCTTCAGTTCAGGGTCCAGGACGTGTTTCAGGAACCGCAAAATTATTAATCTCATCTTTGAATAAAAAATATCCTCCATTACTAAAAAATAATATCTCGATAATAGATATTGATAACTGTACTGATGGTCATTACAACGCACTCTTGTATGGGGTAGATGATGAGAGATATGTTCTTAATAGTTTTCATGTCACTTCAGAAGAACTAATTAGTAAGGTGAAAAAAATTACTAACTGGGATGGTTCACCAATTTATATTCCAAAAAGCTTATTGAAGACAGCAGGACCTATTTTTGATCTCGTTTCATTATTATCCTCTGGAGACTCAATCATTTGTAAAGAATCAGTGAGAGTTCTTACTCATGGACATGTATATGATGGCGCAAAAGCTGAAAAAGAACTTAAATTAGAGTACATAGACGTAGATAGTTTTATCCATAAAATTATCAGCTGGCTGATAGATCAAAACCTATTAGAACTCGAGATAAGAAGCGACAACTAAATCATGTCTGAGTTTGAGGAACTAGTACAAATAGTTGCAAAATTAAGAATTGAGTGTCCGTGGGACAAAGAACAAACACATGAGTCATTAGCAAAACACCTCATTGAAGAATCTTATGAACTATTAGATGCCATATCCAAGTTGGACTCATCACCAGAAAGCTTCGAGGAGCTTAAAAGTGAATTAGGAGATGTTTTATTGCAAGTCTTCCTTCATTCGAAGATAGCCGAGGAGAAAGAGTTTTTTAATATAGATGATGTGATGACGAGTTTACGTTTAAAGCTCATTAAAAGACATCCACATATTTTTGAAAATGAAAATCTTGAGTCCGCTGAAGATGTAGAGAAACAATGGGAGAAAATCAAACAACAAGATAATAACTCTATTTTTGATGACCTTAATCATAGTCTGCCTCCTGTAAGTATTGCTTTTAAGGCTCAAAGAAAAGCAAAAAGTCTAAAACTAACCTATCCAACCTATGAAGATGCCTTAGAAGACTTAATTTCCGAAGTAGAGGAATTAAAAGAAGCTACTAATTCAGAAGATAGAAAGAGTGAGTTGGGGGATGTATATTTTTCACTACTCAATGTTTCAAGATATCTAGAAGCTGATCCAGAAGTGCAACTAAAACGCTCAATCGACAGGTTCATAAACAGAGCAAGGTATGTAGAGCAAAATTATCAAGAAGATGCAGATATTAATGAGCTTTGGCAGGAAGCAAAGAATAAGCAAATAGAGTCGTAAACTTGAAAAATTCTGTTAAATTTTAATTAACAGGGTTATGAATACAAATATTAATAAAATTCACGCTAGGTATGTCCTAGATTCACGAGCTAATCCAACAGTGGAAGCTGAAGTTACTTTAGATGATGGTTCTTGGGGCAGAGCTTCGGTTCCATCAGGTGCCTCAACAGGAAAACTAGAAGCCCATGAACTTCGAGATGGAGATACAGATTTTCTTGGCAAGGGTGTTACTAAAGCTATTGATAAAGTAAATACCGAGATTTTTGAACTGCTTAAAGGTCATGATGCTGGAGATCAGAACAATATAGATAAATTGATGATCGAACATGATGGGACTCCCAATAAAAGTAACCTTGGAGCAAACTCAATCCTTGCAGTTTCAATGGCAACTCTAAATGCCTACTCAAATGCAACTGGAAAGAACATGTATGAGCTTGTACCAACTATTTATGGTGCACCTTCTTTACCAGTACCTTTTATGAACATATTAAATGGTGGTGCTCATGCGGATAATAAAGTTGATATTCAAGAGTTTATGATTGTACCTCATGGTTTTGATCGATTCGATTCAGCTTTACGAGCAGGAGTGGAAATTTACCATACACTTAAAAAATTACTCAAAGATAGAGGATTGGCAACAAATGTAGGTGATGAAGGTGGATTTGCTCCCAATTTAAACTCCTCAGAAGAAGTATTAAAAATAATTATTGAAGCAGTAGAAAAAGCAAATTACAAAATGGAGGAGCAGGTATCTATTGCTCTAGATGCTGCATCATCAGAATTCTACAGCGAAGGTAAGTATCTTATAGAAGAGGAAGAGCTTAACTCAAGCGAAATGGTGAGTTATTTGATCGACCTAAGTACTAAATTTCCTATTGTCTCAATAGAAGATGGACTTGCTGAAGACGATTGGGATGGATGGAATGAGTTAACGTCAAAAATTGGTGAGACTACACAGCTCGTTGGAGATGATTTATTTGTGACACAGGCTCAAATGCTAGAAAAAGGGATTACAGAAAAATCAGCAAATTCAATATTAATCAAAGTCAATCAAGTTGGAAGCATAAGCGAGACTTATGAGACGATGCAACTAGCAAAGGAAAGTGACTTCACCTCCATGGTCTCCCATAGGTCTGGGGAAACAGAAAATATATTTATCAGTCACTTAGTAGCAGGAACTTCTAGTGGGCAAATTAAAACAGGAGCTCCGGCTAGATCAGAAAGAACAGCTAAATACAATGAGCTACTTCGCATTGGTGAAGTTATTGGACTCGACAACTTTAATAATAAAAAATGGAACAAGTAAACACTTTCAGAAGAAACCTAGTTTCTAAACTCATCATATTTACGATTACCTTTTCTGCGTTATATTTTGTATTTGATACCTATGAAGTAAGTTATAAAAATTACAGGTCAATGCAAACAACACTAGAAAATAGAATAGAACACGCAGAAACCTTAAAAAAAGAGATTAATGATTATCAAGTTAAAATTGATAATTTAAACGATCCCGATAAATTGGACTTAATTCTACAAGAGCATGGATACGGTAAGGATGGTGAAGTCCTCCATAAGTTTGATGTACCCGAGGCAGTAACACCATTAGAAGAAACAATTGGACGTGAAAGAAGTAAAAGTGCTTTTGAATTATTTGTAGAATACATCATTGGTACTAATGATGAATCACAATAAGCAAATAGTAGAAATCCAACTTGGTCGAAAATTAAGAAGTTCTGTAAATGTTGTTACGAAATGTCACTTCAATCTTCCCGTAGTCATTAAAGTACCACCTAATTTAGATGACGGAACACCTTTCCCAACTACTTATTGGCTTTCATGCCCAATGTATACCAAAAAAGTCGGATCTCTCGAATCAACAGGCTTAATTAAAGAACTAGATGATCAAATACAAAAAGACAAAAATTTATATGAACAATGGTCCAACAGGCAGCACTCTTACGAGACAGAGCGTACTCAAGAGATAAATGAGAATACCAAGATTCATCCATACGGTGGTGTTGGAGGTGCTCGTGAAAGTATAAAATGTCTTCACTCGCATTTAGCCGATCAGCTTGCTACTGGTAAGAATGTTGTCGGACAGATTGTGGAAGAGTTAGTTGGTGGATTTAATTGTCAAGAACCATGTATTGACGACCAACAACTTGAAAAAAATAAGTCTTGGAAAGTCGAATGGTAAAAGTTGCCGCAATTGATTGTGGTTCAAACTCCACCCGTCTTTTAATTGCAGAAGTTAGAGCGGGAGAGTTATTTCCTCTATTTAAAACACACAAGGTCACTAAAACTTCAGAGGGGCTTGAATCATCAAATGAGATATCTCAAGATGCAAAAAATAGACTTATCAAGATTCTAAGAGAATATTTAAAAAGAATTAATACAGAAAATGTTGATCAAATTTTTATAACAGGTACAGCAGTATTTCGAGATGCTAATAACTCTGATGAAGTTATTGAAGAAATAAGAAAAAAACTTGATCTAGAAATTCAAGTCATCAGTGGTCAAGACGAAGGGTACTTAACTTCACTAGGAGTATTGTCATCCAACACTATCAACAATGATTTTTTTATAGTTGATATCGGAGGTAGAAGTACAGAATTAATTTATGACTCCGAAAACAGAACAAATGTTCACTCTCTTGATTTGGGGGTCGTTTCTTTAACAGAACGAATATCAAACGTTAACCCCATGAGTGAAGCTGATAGAAATGAAGGAGATAATTTAATTCAACAAAGTCTCGACTTGGAAATTGACACCAAGAATATTTCTATGATTGGGGTATCAGGAACATTTACGTCAATTGCATCAATCTACTTGGGACAAAAAATTTATAATGAGGAGGAGATACACCTGACCACCTTAAACAATTCATGGATACAGGATTTATCATCACAATTAAATCAAATGACTGAGGCCCAAATAATTAGCAGCTACCCCTCCTTAGATCCCAAACGGGCAAAAACATTATCAACGGGAGTATTAATAGTTTGTAATATTATGAAAAAATTTAAATTTCAGGAGCTAAAAGTCTCAAAAAGTGATATTTTAGAAGGGCTAATCTTAAAAAATTATTAAGTTTAGATAGGTAGCCCGGGTGGCGGAATTGGTAGACGCGACGGACTTAAAATCCGTTATTCGAAAGGATGTGGGGGTTCGAGTCCCCCCCCGGGCACATATAATATAAAAAAAACCACTTTCATTGTGCAGATATGCCAAAACTTTATATGATGATAAAAGTTAAAGATTATGTCTTTGGCTACGTACGTAAACAAAGGAGAAATAGATAATGAGGAAATCATTATTAATGACTTTTTTGCTTTTAACTCTAATTCTTGGAGCTTGCGGTGGCGCAAGCCTCGAAGGTGAAGAAGTAACCATCACTGGTGCTCTCATCGGAGAAGATCAAGACGGTTTTAGAGCTAACTTTGAATCCTTTACAGAGGAAACAGGGATTGTTGTCACCTATCAAGGATCAGACAACTTTGAGCAAGAAATTCAAATTCAAATGGAATCTGGTGATACACCAGACTTCGCATTATGGCCACAACCTGGTGCAGTAGTCGATGCTGCGCAAAGAGGTATGTTGACATCACTTGAGGATCTAGAAATCGATATAGATGCTTATAAAACAAATTTCTCATCCTACCTTGTAGGATTAGGAACTGTTGATGGTTCAATATATGGTGGTGCAAATGCAGCTAACCTTAAGAGTATTGTTTGGTACCAACCAGCAGAATTTGAGGCAAGAGGCTATGCAGTTCCTGAAACATGGGATGCAATGATTGCACTTGCAGATCAAATTGTTGCAGACGGAATGAATCCATTCTGTTTCGGTATGTACTCAAACGGTGCATCAGGTTGGTTAGCAACAGACTGGATGGAAGATATTATGCTTCGTACCGGTAACGGAACTACATCTTACGACCAATGGGTCACTAACGAACTTAAGTTCGAAGATCCAATCGTAAAGAATGCAGCTTCACTTTTAAGCCAAATCATGCATACTGAAAATTATGTTGTTGGTGGCACAGATGCTATCGTCTCAACATACTTCGGTAACGCACAAGACCCAATGTTCTCAAAAGATGCAAATGGCAACCCAGGTTGTTTCATGCATAGACAAGCATCTTTCATTCCTTCTTTCTGGCCAGAGGCAGCTCAGGCAGGAGTTGGAGTAGAAACAACGGTCTTCCCATTCCCAGTAATTGATGAAAGCCTTCCAAAGGCTGCATTAGGTGCTGGTGACATGTGGGGTGCATTTAATGACAGAGATGCTACAAAAGCCGTCGCGGAATATATGCTTAGCGCAGAATTCCACGCAGCTGCAGCAGCAATGCCTAACAATGCAAGATTAAGTGCTCATACAGGATTTGATACTTCACTATATTCAAAAGACATTAATAGAATATTAGGAACTATCATTGCTGATGCTTTAGCAGCCGATGCATTTAGATTTGATGCATCTGACTTAATGCCACCTGAGGTTGGTGCTGGTTCTTTCTGGAAAGAAATGATGAACCTAGCAGTTGAAGGCCCAGGCTACATTGATACTGCAATGGCAAACATTGATACTTCTTGGCCGTAAGCCAATAACGTATTAATTAATTTTGATAGCCACCCATCTGGGTGGCTATCTTTTTATCTATCGATTAAAATTAAAAATTAGCATGAAACAAAATACTCAGGAAAAGAAGTTATTCACCTTTGGTATCTCTACCTTAGCTCTAGTAATCTTTCCACTCGCATGGTTTCTCTCACAAGCTATTTTATTTAGGGAACTTACAGAACAAGTTACAAGAAACGTGTTAGTTCTTATAGCTATACCCCTAGGTTCAACCCTTGTTTTTTTACTCTTCTTAGGGATGGACAGGTTAATTAAGCTAGTTCCGAGAGATTCTAGAGAAGTTTTAGAAGCCAGAATGTTTGTTGGACCATCTATTTTTATGATCTTCT
>Ga0208941_1000340_pt1 | contig 13323 bp, 5 predicted proteins | sample AOAMet2_C27A4_35_2_FD_188080 | JGI IMG/M metagenome (GOLD analysis project Ga0208941, IMG submission 188080) | Ammonia-oxidizing marine microbial communities from Monterey Bay, California, USA - C0912_C27A4_35 (SPAdes) | ecosystem: Environmental > Aquatic > Marine > Intertidal zone | place... | reverse complement strand
GAATTCAAGATTCTACGTCTCAAAATCAGACCTTCTTGTTGTTAGATAACCTGAGAGAAATAAATTCTGTTGAGATAATTCTCGCAAATCCAAATGGACCTGGATATTTACCTTCTTTATCTTTTGATGTCGGAAGAAGGCCTACAATGGCCCAACCTGGACAATTGCAAGGCGGAGATGATAGTGCATTTGAAATTGTAATCGGTCAGCGTGATTACGCTTACCGTTTCGCAAATAATGCTATGTGGCTTGATACACAAGGTTGGCCAGGAGCGGGTGATTTCCTTTCAGTCCTGTCGCTTGATAACGAAGATTTGGGAATTACTGACGTTACTGTAGCTCCAGTTTCTTACAATCCTGCTACTGGAGCAGCTCAACTGGGCGAAGGAAATAGATTTGTTAATGTTACAATCAAGAATACCGGTTTGAACCCAATTTCAGGAAGTATTGATGTTAATCTAGAAGTAAAAGAAGTATTGGGTGGGAGCGATACTGTAGTTTATTCCAATGATTTCGATGGAAATGAAGACAAGTCAGGTTGTAATTCATGTGCATGGGAAAAGTTCTCTTACACGGGAGAATATGAAGAAGGCGACTCTTCATGGCACGTAGAAACAGGCTCGACAGGGAGTCAAAATGTATCATTATGGGAGGCCGACTCTAACCCTACAAACTATTTCTGGGCTGGACTTGATTATGACGGCGGTCAGAATGAGTCAGATTCAGGATATTACAATCATCAAGACGAAGCAGTAATTCTCCAGAATGTTGATTTGACAGGAGCAGATGCTGCATACCTTGACATGTGGGCAATGTGCAGTGCTTCTTTCTTCCAACTATATCTAGCAGAACAGTTTGATGTTGTTGAACGTTGGTTGTATGAAGATTCATGCAGTATCGAAGTATGGAGTGATGGAAGTGGTTGGGAACAAGTTTTCTTCGCTGGAGGATGGGATAATGATCGTTATTTCCGTCTCCTATATCAGGGTGTAGATCCAGAATACAATACTTATAATGGCGACATTTCTAGTGAGACTTTAACCGGCTGGCTTAATTTCACAGAGGAAGGCTCAGAATCACCTGATCAAGAGAAAATCAATTCAATTGATTTGACTCCTTACGCAGGCCAAGTAATCGATATTAGATTCAGATTTAGAAGCGGCCTAATGGGCTCAGTAGGTCCAGATGGAGCATCTTATGATACAGGATTAGATGGGTTTGCATTTGATAACATATCCATTAGAAAGAGAGATGTCAATTTTGGAACCGAAGCTTTAGTCAGTCAGGAGTTATCTTTCACGAATTTGGGAGCAGGTGCTGTGCGTGAAGTATCTCTAACATCTAATTTCATAGATAATAAGACATATTATATCTCCACTTCTGTAGAAAATCCTTCAGGATTTGATAATGCAGATGCTACAAATGATGAGGTTAAATTCCAGCTTACTGTGGACAATCTTTACGATCCAGGAATTGCCGAAGAAGCTTGGGTTGATTTAGAAAACGGAGTAAGGTATGCCTCCGGCCCTAGAGACATTAATGTGAAGGTCGAAAATTATGGAAATACCGTGACGGATTTTCAAGTTGAGGCTAAGGTCAGAAATGCATTACCTGATTTAGTAGCAATTGAAGATTTTACATTCGGAAATTCAGGGAACCAAATCTGGGAAGATGATGGAAATGAAAATGGTAGTCGTATTGATGATTCAGCAGGCTCCAATGGGATGCTACCTCAAAATCAAGGAGTATTCAATAATCACGCTTACTGGCTAGGTCATCCTGACACAGGATATGGCGATAACTGGAATGAGACATTAACAATTCCAGATATCCCTGTAGGTGCAGAAGGAGCAGATTTCACCTACCTAACCTTTGATTACTTTGCTGAAGGTGATTACTTGAAGGATAGTAATGGCAATATTCTAGCAATCAGAGACGCAGCCCAATTAGAAGTTTCATGGACTAAAAATGGAGAAAACTTCAATGGGATTATCTTTGGAAGTTGGACTGATCTGAATGAAAATGGTCCACGACCATTTGATAGTTGTGAAGATTTCGATGGTAATGGCTATGATGAAGTTGAGTACTTTGGCGATTTTTCAGATAAGTATAATTCAGTCGTTTGGTTCGATTCTGAACAAATTATCAAATCTGTAACTGTAGATATGTCTAATATATTCTTACAAAATCAGACTAGTGAAAATACTTTTGAGTGGGGAGATGAATGTACCTCTTTATCAGGTTCTGATGTTACTTTAACATGGAGATTCTTATCTAATGATGATGGAGTAAATGGTAATGCTGGTTCCGCTGGGTTTGCAATTGATAACATAAGAATTGAAGAATTTACTTTCGAGGACGATGGAACATATACCATTGATGTCAATGGAATGGATGCTTCAGAGAAGCAAGTAGTAACAATTGCAAATCATGATTTCCAGAGTGGTATTTATAGAATCGATGTGAAGACATTATTTGACAATACCGACCCATTACAAAAATGGTATAACAAATCTGAAGTCAATTTAGCCAACAATTATACTACAATTATGTTTAGTATTGCAAGTGCAGATATCACACTAATGCAACCTGATATTCTTGATTGTACTACAGACATTACTTATGCTTGTGTATATACAACAAATAAGAATGAATTTGGTACCTATGGTTCTTCTTCACATGACTTTGTGTTGCCATTATTAAACGGAGTAATAGAAGCAGAGTATGAATTAACAATGAAAATTATTGATGAAGATACTGGGCAAACAGTTTACGAAGAAAACTCAGATAATGGACCATTTGATTTAGTCTCTCATGAACGTTCATGGGCGAACTGGACTGCACCTTATTCATCATGGTACGATGGACATACTTACAATATTAGTTTCTTTGCTAATTTTACACAAGATGGTAACAGTTCTGGAAATGAGCGTTTCTTCGTAATACAGTTTTATGATCAAATAGATGTCGCTATCCTTTCCAATCCTACTGATCAGAATCGTTTACAGCAGGTAAAGAATGATTTGGATGAAATGAACTTGACTTACACACAGCTGAGAGTTAGTGATTGGGATACTTATGCTACTCCTGACTGGATAGAGCATTATAACAAAGTCCTCCTTCCTTGGCAGACTGATTATAATGTAGTTTATGGTGACTATTATGAGATTATGGATACAACAAGAGAAACTGATGGTCTTAGTGTAGTCGATGTGCTCGAAAATTTCATGGTTGAAGGGGGAACTGTTCAGATGCACTTGGGCCCTTACCAAAACGAATATGACCCAGGCAGATTAATTTTTGATATGGCGATTAAAGACAGAAACCAATATAATTTCACTACAGATAATAGGATAAAATATGGTGATCTCTCTATCGATGACCCTTATCATCCTATTTTGAAAGGTATCGATAAGGTAACTTTCTCAGGAATTCATGCGGGAGATTATGTGGCTATATCCGGTATAGATGTGGATTCTCAAGTTCAAGCAAACCAAATCCCTGCTACCTGTGGGGGGCGAATCAGTGTGACTGGAGGGACTTTCCACACACTCATGAGAGATACTGTACAAGGACATTCTTTGATGTCGGTATGTAACAAGGGAGCTGGTGGATTAATTGTGACTACCGTCGATGTAGAGAACCCTAGCGTGTCGGAGTCATTCGGTGGAGAAAATATACCACTGTTATCCAACATGTTATCTTACCATCTAACTCCTTACCCATTAGATTTCGGTATTGCAGGTACAGATTTCGAGTTAATAATTAATAATGAAGAAGTAGATATTAACCCTACAACAGGGGCTTATCGTGATAAATATATCAAGAGTAATGCGGATCTTGAATTTACTTATACTTCGGAAGTTGAGGGACTAATTGCAGACTGGGATCTTCAATCTGGAAATAATGATTCAGTTACTGGATGGGACGGTGCCGTATTAGACGCAGGTCTAGTAAGTCATTCTAACCAAGTCAGTCCATCAATCCCTACTATGGGTTCATTCTGTGCAGTGGGCGAAGATAACGAGCCATGTAGAATTGGCGCAGAGTGGTTACTCACTCTATACTTGCATGATGATGCTGGCCATACCAGGATTACATATATTCGTTTAATCACTAATGATACTCTAGCAGATGATTTCTACCCAATTTCTGCAGCAACTATTGTTCATGATGAAGATACTTCAGAATATATTACTAGAGATGGTACAAAGCCTATTGCGGGTGTTGATTGGCCAGTTTACAGAGTGAGATTATCAGATACTGGCGAAACTACTGTTAAGTTCACTGGTGAGAATAGTACTGATCCAGATGCTCCTAATGGCGAAACAGGTATCGCTCTATACGAATGGAGAGTGATTAATGATATGCCAGTAGGTGAGTTTAGTGATGAGCAACATGTTTGGCAGAACCCAGCAGCAGTTACTGATGAATGGAGTTATACTTTCCGAAATATCACTGCAAGTCCAACAATTGAAAAAGATGTACGTGTAGAATTAATCGTTTATGATAAAGCTGGAAAACAAACTCAGAATAAGTATCGTATGTATTTCATTGTTGTAGGAGAGAATGATGGAGATGAAGAACCAGTATGGGTCTTCTCATCACCTCGTCCGAGTGATTCTCAATCAGGTGATGACGTAACAATCGTCGGTAGTATTCTAGGTGGTGCAGAGAATAGCGATGTTAAGATTGAGGTTTCATTAAATCCTCTTATTCTAGATTATACGCCTACTCAGAAAATCACACAAAAAACAATTGGTAAATATAATGTTTCAGACAGTCTAGGCGACGGTAGTGGCTTCTCAATGACATTGGATATCTCTGATTTATATTCAATCAGCGGTCAACAAGCAACACTATATTTCAGAATTACAGAAGGTGACGGAACTAGGTATACCTTGTCTGAGGAAATTGTAATCAATTTGCTTCCAAAGGATATTTGCGAAATAGATCCTGATGATTCTAGCTGTGCTTCTAGTGAGAGCGGAGGGATTAGTCCAATCATTCTCGGAGTCGGTGGATTCATAGCAATATTAGCAATTGTTGGAGTTACATTGTTACTAAGATCAGGAAGTGGTAAAGATTCTGATTCTGATGTAGTTGAACAATTCGGTGGAGTTGAGCAAATGGATCCTGTTGAAGCATATGTTCAACAGATGGTTGCATCGGGTTATGATGAGCAAACTGCCAGACAGTATGCTGAACAATACTATGCCTCTTATTATGCCCAACAAAACGGTAAAAATTGACGTAGATACGGTTCAATAGTGGGGTGCTTTACGTACCTTGAATAACACCTTGCGGATGTATCTTACCAAGGATAAATCCGGCTTATACATTGTTGCTGATATTTCTTTAGTCGATGCTGGAGAAAAAGAGTTGCTTGGGCAAGAAGTTGAATGCCTGCTTTGGCCGCATTAAGGAAAAGGCCGAAACCGAAAAACCTCTTGCAAGGCAAAGAGTGTTTGGATGCTTACATGTAACTAAAGAGACTGCTAGTGAGTTAGCATGTTTGAAGTTATCAACTACTGGAATTTCGATTGATTCATTAACCGCTGAGGGAATTAAATACTCCACTGATTATAGTGCAGGAACATAATTATCTGATTTGTTAATCACCATTCTGGCAAATTAATTTTAAATTCGGATCCAATTTTTTCTTCGGAGTGAATAATTATTTCTAGCCTCTCAGTAACTGCTGGGCTTCTATTTTTGAGCATTGCATTATACACTACACTTCCTCTTATTGATTCAGGAATACATAATTTCCCCGAAGAAGTCTCGTAATCAATTGCTCTATCGACATCTAACGCATGTCGATTTCTTGATTGTAATAGCCCCATTGATAATCTAGTAAGTATTCCAAAGGCTGCTAATATCAAGAGGAAAACTAGTACGAAGCCAAACATTGTCCCTCCTAAAAGAGTCATAGCAAAACTACCAAATATGAATACAATTGGTGCTATGAATGCAATTAACCAGAAAGTTGAAGATAATGGCTTCACTTTTTTCATTTTTTCAATTATTTCCCATCTTGGGTGATTTGGATCTTGTGGCTTAAAAATTTCTTCCCTTTCCATTTTCGCGGCTCTGTCTACCATCCCCTTAACTCCTTGCATCCTCATAGCTTGCTGATTTGTTGGTTCTTCCATTTCTTCATCGTGCAATTCCGCAAGTCTTTCAGCACATTTTTCGTACAAACCCAATCTAACTAAAATCGCTATTTGTTCTAGAATTGGGGTCACATTATTTGGATATTGAATTCGACAATCTTCCCACCAGTGTAGAGCATCTTCGAGCATTCCCAAATGATTTAGAAGGATTCTCCCTCCTATAATCCATGCTTCTAAATTTTCAGGTTGGTATAGAACTACTTTCCTTAGAGCAGACATTGATTTCGCTGATTGTTCTAATGATGGTTCGATTGGCTTCCCTCTTGTTGGTGGTGGAAGTGACCATGTTGCAATGGCCATCCAGGCTTCAGTATTTTTTTCATCGATATATACTACTTCTTTGGCCAATCTTATAGCATCATCGAAGTCTCCATTTTCTCTTGAATCTAATGCGTCAAGCCAAATCTCTTCCGCGCTCTTCGCCATAAACTCCGGTAACCCTTCTAAGAAATTAATCCTCGGGTATGAGATGTTCTTTTCAATATTGAATTATTTTCTAGAATTAAATCTTTTACCGTTTCTAGAATTGTTACTTTGTCTACCATTCCCGCTCCTAGGTTTCGACTGACGATTCGTTTGCCTTCTTGTTGTATTTCTACCACTACCATCGCTTCTTCGATCGGGTCTTCTAGATCTGGCAGGGGTATTCCTTCTACCTTTATTTTCTCCAGGGCTACCTGGTTTCCTTACATCACAATTAGAACGATTACAGAAATTTTTACTTGCATAATTATGGTTTTTACACTTCGGACATAACCAATCTCCGGGTTTCATATTAGGCTCGCCATTTCTTTCGTTACTTCTTCCATTACTTCTTTCATTTCTTCGATGATTATTCCTAGGTTTTTTCTCATTACAGTTAGAACGGTTACAGACTTGTTTGTTGGCATAATTATGATTCTTACATTTTGGACACATCCAGTCGCCTGGTTTTAAATTACTATTTCTGTCTGTATTATTCCTTCTATTTCTATCTCTATCATTTCTAGGTCTTCGATCTCTCGGAGCAATTTCTACAGGTGAACCTATTGTATTCTTCAAGACTAAATTTTCTGCTAAAGGCTTAATGTGAATATAGGCATTGTTAACCGGTCCAATTACTGAATCAACCCTTCCTAAGAACTTCCCTCCTACTATCCTGATACCTGTATATAGGCCAGGTGCTCTACCTTCAAAGGATACGAGTAACCCACCTTCATGGGATTCTCGACTGACGCTCCCGGAGAAACTCATATACTAATCGCGACGGGTTGAGTATATGAGACCGATAGTTAATGACAAGATTGTCAAGAACATACTGAAACCTGGTAATAATCCTGATCCAGAGTCATCAACAGGAGTAATAGAATCAATTACTTGAGATTGAAATAAATGACTATTATTTACCATAAATATCACCTCATTACATTTGGAAGAAACGTCACAGCCAATAACTTTCACTTCGTGTTCTCCTTCGTCCCATAATCCGAAATTTATCATTGGAGTACTCCATGAGTTACCGGAAACAGAAATAGTTCCGGCAGATAATCCATCGACCGATAGAGAAAATTGTACATCTTCACCATCTGGATCACTAAATTGTCCTTGCGCCTGCCAAATATCCATCTCCCAACCGTACTCTGTTACACTAATAATTGGTGGAGAACTCTCTTTAGTTATGCCAAATGAAAATATTTTTTCTGTAGAGTATAAGTCGTCCCCGTTTATTTCTAACCATAAATCAACCAAACCCGGAATCATTCCATTGGAGCTAATTAATATGGTTTCATCAGAAGAAATAGTTAACGATTCAATATTTTCCGAGTTGATATTTTGAGATTGTGTAAAAGCATATTGTATTGTTATTTCTGGCCAATTTTCGTTGAATTGTAAAGAAACTGGATGTGGTTCTAATAAAATTTCAGATGATGTTGTTAGAAAAATTGGGACGCCTAAGTTCCAAGTTCTAATCCCTGAACTCTGCCCTAAGTCGTCAATCGCTTCACACATCACTTGCGTGTCTTGACCAAAAGTTATTGTTCCAGAAAAAGACCTATCAGATAATTGATTAATATTTGTCGAAGAATCTGAACTACAATTTATCTCTAATTGCCAAATAGGTTTCTCATCATTAAACCATGATGAAACACTATTCCAGTCTGCCCAAACAATCTGACCACTTTCTAATGAAGCGAACCAAGTACCATCTTCCGGGGCATTTTCTGACCAAGATGGAGGGTTATTTATTGGGACTGGTGCAGTAGTAAAATCTACAAAAATATCTTCGCCACTAGGCCAAAAATCTCTACTCCTATGAGGCATTAATATGAATTTAGTCTCTTCATCTTCAGTATTTTCAAAAATGTAATCTGAAGAATTATCTCCTATACAAGTCCCCCTTAAGGGTGCGTCATCGTGAGTAGGTGGCTCAAACCCCACATCTCTCCCCTCACATTCTTCCCACATATCTAATCTCAAATCTGGGTTATTAGGAAAAGTAAAATCTAACACTGCATTGGTCATATTAGATGCGTTAAATGCTAGAGTAAACTCATCTCCGTCATCAATACTAGGAATAACCATTGTGGCATTCATCCACAATTCAAGTCTGCATTCATCAACTCCTTCTGATGCATCAATAAGTGTGTTACAGTCTCTTTCAGAGTTAGGGAATACTGGTACTTCTAAACAATCACTACTAGAACCAATTGCAGTACAATCTCTAATATCTGCATGATTAGATGGAACCAAATTCCATTCTTGGATAACAACACCATTATCTTGCCAAGTAGTATTCTTCCAGTCAAGGCCTACCCCCCCTCTATGGGGTGTAGATTCTCTCAAACCAATCCTAGTCATTGCATATTCAATACATTCAGATGCTACAGCTTCAACTGCTGATCTTTCATCAGTAGAGATCCAACCATCTCCTCCACTAGGGTAGAGTTCTTCTAAATAAGAATCAAGCTTCTCTCTCAATAAATCTACACTGGTACCATTTATCCATGCTCTAGCCTTTACTTCAGCCGAGTCCCAGTCATCGTCGACTACAATATCGAAATGTGCATGAGTGTAAGGTAGAATATCTTCGAAAGTAATAGAACTGCATCTTTCTTCAAGGCTACCACCGCCACCTCCGAGTTGATCTTTAGTTACTATTTCAGAATTTAGAACCGGTTGTTTGTTATCTAGAGGAAAAATCATCGAAATCATAAGAATTACGCAGATTGATGTTAGAAATCTTGTTCTACTAAAACAACTCATATTCTGTCGAACGGGTATACTCACATCATTATATCGCCAATAGATTTATGATTTAAATTGTCTTTTTTCATTATTTAGGGGAACCTAAATTTCATATACTCAATACCAAGTCGAAAGTTTAGGGAAGCCTAAAAAACGGAGATGACCATATGAAAAATAATAAAATAATTGCTATAATGATGACACTAAGTATGTTGGCAGCGGCTTTTGCTGGGTGCCTGTCGGATGATGATGAAAGTAACTTTGATGAAGCAGACGGTGGATACGAATATGCTTCAAATGTTGACAATCATAGGATGTTAGTTGAAGATGTTTGTGATATTAAAGATCTAGCAGAGGCGCATGACTGGGATGGAGTAAAAGACATCTACATGAATGGTAAGCATGCAGAAAAGAGTGATGGCTCATACAGAACATTACAAGGTTTTGCAGATGCTACAGGTAAGCAACATGGATTAGATACCTTTTACGGTACCGATTCTCCACTAGATGACTACTTGATGTCTGCACTAGATGGAACTGGTATGTTTGAAGGAACTTCAGACAGTGTTAGAGAGCAAGCAGTCGAGAAAGGCGTTCAAAATCAGATAATGGTTGCATATGCAATTCATGAATTAAATGCAGCCATAAACAAGGCAGCGGCTGGTAACTTCGGTACTGATGATGCACAGCACGCATGGGACGAAGGATGGGCATTTTACCATGGTCTAGATGAGTATGCATCATGCTCTCCTTATGCTACTGGGGATAAGAGAGCAGGCAACTACGATACTGCAAATGCAGACGGCACTGCCTTAGCAAATGCAGCCATACTTCAAGCAATGAATGACGGTCTTGCAGCATTACAAGCTGAAGATCTTGCAGGAGCAACTGCTGCAAGAGATGATATTGTTAAGAATCTAGTAATAATTTACTCTCAAGCAACAATCCGTTATGCTCACAAGATGAACACTGACGATACTGTAGAAAAAGCTCAAACACACCAAGCAGAGGGATATTCTTTCTGGAGAGTAATTGAGAAATACATTGCCGAAGCGAACCCATCACCTGGTGACGATTGTTACAATGGCGTTACAATGACTGTTAGTGCAGTAGCAGCTGATGAATGTGCAGGATACATGTACATGACTGATTACGACATGGGTGACGGTTCAGATATATGTTACAACATGAATATCCACTCAGTCTCAACAGATACTGATGAAACATCGTGTGATGCATACATGTACTTAGAGAATTATGGAGAGCAAACTTACACTGGTTGTTACAACAGTGTATCTCACGGTATGAACAGTTCATGGAATCAATCAATTTGTGAGTCATGGGATTACTATGATAATGCATCATGGGGTTCCACTACTTTCACTGGATGTTACAATATGGTATCCCATGAAACCTCCAGTGATGATAATGCTACTTGCACTTCATACATGTGGGTTGAAGATTATGTCACAGTCGCTGGACAAGACGGCTGCTACAACACTGTATCCCACTCCTGGGACACAGCAGCAGATCAGTCTACATGCGAGTCTTATGATTGGTATGTGAATTATGGCGCTACTATGTTTACAGGATGCTATAATATGGTATCTCATACAACTGACGCAGACATGACTGAAGCAGAGTGTGGTGCATTTACGCACTTCGATGGATTTGGAACTACTGGAATTAATGGAATCTATGATTTCAGTAATGTTCCTGTAGCAGGTACTGACTATCAGTCAGCTGTTCGTGCACATCTACAACCAGCTTGGGATATGCTAGGAATAACTGCTGAAGATATTGGTACACTCCAATAAATAAATTGACGATTTCGATGTGGGCATTTTGCCCACATCGAAGGACATACTTGAACGGTAACGAGAGGCGCTGATTTATCTGACTCACAGCAGGTAATCATTAACTTCATCATAGTTAAAATGGGACTCACATTCAATTTGAGCGTCTCTCGTTAACCCAATTTTTTTTAAAAAAAGGTGTTGAAATAATGATTAGAAACAAAGCATATTTTTTGGTATTTTTATTATTAATAACAATTTTTTCTATCCCCCTCACTTCCGCAGAAGATTCAGATGAACAACTTTACACACTTTCAGGAAAAGTATTCGATGCCGATGGCCAACTGGCCAATAAAACCTCAATCAAAGTTGATTCTATGACCTCAACATGGTCTGAAAATGGATCTTATGTTTTCTCAGGGATTACTCCAGGGGAACATACTGTGAGAGCTTATTTCATGAATAGTGGACATACTGTAGTGTATCGAAGAATGATTTTTGACTCGGATATGGAACTAGATTGGCAAGTAGGTAAAAATTGGATAACCGTTGAGGCATTTGACAATCAAGGTATTCATATTCAAGATAGTTCTAATTTTAATATTGAAATAGTTGGCGTTGAAGAAAATAACGATTTAGAGGATGGAAGAGTAGAATACGGCCCATTAAATATCGGTGAATATTTTACAATAATTGCCAATTATGAAAATTTCGAATCTTCCCAGTTTTTACACTTTAAGATGAGTGCCTCGCAACCCAATGATTTTAATTTTCAGCATGGAATGAATAGCAGATACGGATTCGTTGTTGATGAACAAGGATTCCCTATGTCGGGAGTATCAATAAGTAATGGTACAAAAAATGCAGTGACTAATTCTGATGGTTTTTTCTTGATTCAAAACCTTGAAGTAGGTACTATCCAGACATTTACAATCCAGCAATCTGGGATCGATATTATTGATCCTGTAGTTACTACAATTATTGATGGAGAGGGCTGGATGAATCTTTCATCTACTTACCAGGTAGAACTCCCTAGGAATGTTTCATTCATCACCCAATTTCAGACAATTCCTATGTCTCCATTTGAGATTGATTGGGAGGGTGGCCCTTACACTGATTTTTACTCGCTCTATTTAGATGGTGAACTAGCATACAGAGGTACTTCAACCACATTTTCTTTTAATCCTCAAGATTCAGGTACTTTTGAATTTAGAATCGAAGCTACCAATATTAATGGCTCAAATGACAATGCTTCTTCTCTTTTGTTGATTGTGCTCCCCAATTCATCAGATTCAGAATTGTGGTCATTAGGAATGAGTTGGGATTATGAGATAGAATATACTCCTTCATCGCCTTATAATATTCATAATGTCACAATAACTGCGATTGGTACTGAATCTACTATTGACGCATTTGGTCACGAGAAAACCTCATTTTTAGCTAGATATAGCGATGAGCATGATATTGAAGGGGAGGAATCATATCGATGGGTAGATAGTCAAAACCTGCTCACATTACATACTTATTGGGTTGATTCACCTTCCTCTTCATCATATTATCAAGAAGGAATATTGGGATGGGATTTCACAGACAGTAATGGTCTATCTACTGATATATTTTCATCACAAGATGAAGAATTAAATTTACATTTTAACCGAACAAATATCATCGGTGTTCCTGGCCACCCTAATGGCTATGATGACACTTACAATACTGTTTCAATTGTTGAGGATGTAATTTTAACGACTCCTGCAGGAACTTTCTCTACAACTCATATTACTATTACTGATAATGACGACGGAGTAATTTCATGGGAATTGTGGTACAATGCATCGGTGCGTAATTGGGTAAAAATAATCGATCAGTTACCAGGTTCACACAGTGATAAAAAAGTGTCTATTCTGAAATCTTTCGATGTTCCAATGAATCCAATGTTCTTAACTGAAGAATCTAATCTCTCAGTAAATGAGTATTCAATTACCTGGGCGCCATTTCAAGGAACAGACTATTATCAGTTATTTGAAAATGATATTTTAATTTATGAAGGTAATCAAACTAATCAGAATATTTCTAATCAGAAAGATGGTAATTATGATTACCAAATTAATTCAATAATGTTATCTGGA
>Ga0208941_1000314_pt1 | contig 14055 bp, 17 predicted proteins | sample AOAMet2_C27A4_35_2_FD_188080 | JGI IMG/M metagenome (GOLD analysis project Ga0208941, IMG submission 188080) | Ammonia-oxidizing marine microbial communities from Monterey Bay, California, USA - C0912_C27A4_35 (SPAdes) | ecosystem: Environmental > Aquatic > Marine > Intertidal zone | place... | reverse complement strand
ACTATAACTTCCCAAAGATTCCATCTAATTCGCCTTATGCTATTAATTATGCTGTTTCATTATCAGTTCTAAAAACAATCAGAAAATTTACATCCAATAAACTATTAATTAAATGGCCCAACGACATTTTGTCAGGAGATAAAAAAATCTCTGGAATATTAATTGAAAATTCAATTAAGTCAAATAAAATTTATTCTACAATAATAGGAACAGGAATAAATATTAATCAAATGATTTTTAGAAACTTACCAAGTGCAACTTCTATAAAGCATTCATCTAAAAAAGATATTTCGGTAGATATTGTTTTAACCGAATTAGTTAAGAATTATACATTTTATTTACCACAAATTTATAATTCAAAAGAACTCTCAAAGGAGTACCATAAAAATTTATATGGACTCGAGAGATGTACTTTTCTTTTAAATGGAAAAACTCTAAAAGGTAAGATTATTAAGGTGCTAGAAAATGGTCAAATTCAAATTAAAATAGATTCATTAGGAATTGGTGAATATAATTCAGGAGAAATTAAAATTATTGTCTAAACTAGCTCCAAGTTTTTGGATTTTCTCTCCATTTTTTTAGCCTACTGATTTCATTACTATCAAGTGTTCCTTCAGATTGAATTAAGTTAACTAATGAGTTATAATCTGATAGTGAATTAATAGAAATATTTTCGTCTTCAAATTTTTTATTTGCAAACTGAAAATTATATGAAAAAATAGACAACATACCCATTACATTATAACCTTCAGACTTTAATGCATTTATAGCGTTTAAACTACTCTTACCTGTACTTATTAAATCTTCAATAACTACTATGTTTGATCCTTTTTTAATATTTCCTTCAATTTGGTTTTTTAAACCGTGTTCTTTTGGTTCAGGTCTTACATATGCATATGGTAGATTTAATCTTTCTGCAATCATAGCACCAATAGCTATAGCTCCGGTTGCAACTCCAGCAATAGATATATCTTTTCCATATTTATTTTCAACAATATCAGTCATTTTATCTGCTACAAATTTTCTTACATCAGGAAATGAAAGAATTAATCTGTTATCACAGTATATAGGAGATTTAATTCCACTAGTCCAAGTAAAAGGTTTTTTGGTATTTAATTTAATTGCATTAATTTGTGTAAGATAATTTACTGTTTGCTCAGCAACTTTTTTGTCTAATACCATAGTCACAAATGTATAAAGTTTTTTTCAACCAAAAGCCTTTAATTCTTACAAACGAAATTCAAGAATTTTCAGACACTGAACCTTTTATTTTTATTAAATATTCAAGTGCAAGACAAATTTTAAAAGCCTTGAAGTCAACTAAAAACAGTAAAGTTTATTTATATCATAAAAATATTGATAAGCTCTGGAAAACATTTGTAAAACAATTCCCCGTTATTGAGGCTGCTGGTGGTTTAGTTGAAAGAACAGATAATAAGTTCTTATTTATTTTCAGGAACGATAAATGGGATTTACCAAAAGGAGGAGTAGAAAAAAATGAATTGATAATTGAAGCTGCCAAAAGAGAAGTTATGGAAGAAACTGGGGTAGGTGATTTAATAGTTCAAAATCAACTTTCTGAGACTTATCATATCTTTAAAAAAGGTAAAAGATATAGACTTAAGAAAACCTATTGGTTTAAAATGTCAACTAATTATATGGGACAACTTCAACCTCAAATTGAAGAAGGAATTTCAAAAACTGAATGGATTTCAAAAGCAGGAATTGAAAGCTTTTTAGATGATGCCTTTGAGAATATTAGAATAATTGTTTTTGAGGTTCTAGATAGAGAGTCCCTTGGGAATGAATAACTTATAATCGCCTTTATTTTTTATTAAATCCCTAACTATGCTGCTGCTTATATAAGAATTTTTTGAATCAGTTAGAAAAAAAATAGTTTCAATTCCTGTCATTTCTCTGTTAGTGAGAGCGATGCTTTTTTCAAATTCAAAATCTGCAGGATTTCTTAAACCTCTGATAATAAACTGAGCATCATTTTTTTTACAAAAATCTACAGTTAGTCCACCGTAAATTTTTACATCTATTTTTTTAATATTATCAAAAGTTGTTGAGACAAATTCAAATCTTTTTTCAGATGAAAACATATACTTCTTGTCTGAATTTTCACCTATTCCAATAATAATCTCATCAAAAACTTTAAGACCTTTATAAATTATATCTTGATGACCTAGTGTGATTGGATCAAAAGATCCAGGAAATACAGCTCTTTTCATATCTTAAATTTAAATATAATTTATAGAATTGAATTGATTTGATTAATTATAATTTCTTTAATTGACAGACCTTGCTCCTTGATTTGTTGAGGAACAATACTCTGTTTTGTAAATCCAGGTATTGTATTTGTTTCAAGAATGTAGGGTATTTGATTTACAATTATAAACTCTGATCTAGTAATTCCATCTAATTCAATATTATCATAAATAGTATTAATATATTGATGAATTAGCTCTTTAGCCTCATCTGAAATATTACCTGGAGTAATTTCTTGTGATTCACCTAAATATTTTGCATTGTAATCAAAAAGCTCATTTTCACTAATTATTTCTGTAATTGGAAGAATTATCCTCTTATCATCTCGATTTATTACTCCAACAGAGACTTCTTGCCCATCAAGAAAATTTTCAATCAGTACTTCATCACCTTCTTTAAATGCAATTTTAATTTTATTCTCAAGTTCATCTACATAGTTTACTTTAGAGACTCCTATGCTACTTCCTCCATTGTTTGGTTTAACAATACAAGGAATTATAATTGTTTCTAATATTTTAGAAATATTAATATTGTCTTTCTTCTTTATAAGAACTTGTTTTGAGCAAGGAATATTTAATTTTTCTACAAATTCAATATATTTCTTCTTGTTAAAAGTAATTTGAGAAACATAATTATTACAACCAGTTTGTGGAATATTATTTCTTTCAAGAATTTTAGCTAAAACTCCATTTTCACCAGGATCTCCATGTATAATATTAAAAACTGCATCAGGTTTAATAATTTCATTATTAATATTAAATGAAAAATTTTCATAGTCTAAATTGAAAATTCTTTCTTTAAACTTAACTGTTTTCTTATTTTTTGAAATACAAACTTCATACACATTCCAGTCGGAATTATCTTTTAGGTTATCGTAGATAAATTTACCACTCTTAACAGATACCTCATATTCAGAAGAATAACCACCAAAAACAACTGCAATATTTTTCATATTATTTTCAAATGTAACTCATTATAATAAAAGACAATTATGTCTTAGTATATTTACATTAAATTATAGAGATGAAAATTTTAGATCATTTTAAAAGTAAATCATTAATCAAGCAAATTAGTTTAATGCTGATAATGACTTTTATTGTATTCACATTGGTTTATAATTCTCTTAAGATTTATACAAGGCATAACTCATACATTGAAGTTCCTGATTTATCTGGAATGAAATTAGATCAAGCATTAATTGTTTTAGATGAGAATAAACTAAGATATGAAGTATTAGACTCTTCTAAATTTTTTGTAGAACTTCCCAATTATTCTATAATATCTCAAATTCCAAAAGAATTTGAACTAGTTAAGAAGAACAGAAAGATATATTTAAATGTAAATCCTAAAAATTTTCAAAAAATTTCATTACCAAATGTTATTCAAATAACAAAGAGAAATGCTGAGTCAATTTTAACTGCACTTGGTTTTCAAGTAAATGATTATAGTTATGTAGATAATATTGGTAAAGATATGGTCTTAGATGTTTTATTTAAAGGTGAAAAAATACTTCCAGGACAAAAAATTCCACTGAATTCGGAGTTAGATCTAATTTTAGGTAATGGAAAAAGATAGTCCAAAAATTGATTTAGAGCAAGAGCTTCATGAACATTTTGCTTTTGATATTGATTCAGGTCAAGAGCCACTAAGAATAGATAAGTTTCTAATGAGTAGAATTGAAAATGCTACTAGAAATAAAATTCAGAATGCCGCAAAAGAAGGATCTATTCGTGTAAATGATAAAATTGTAAAGTCAAGTTATAAAGTTAAAAAAGATGATAAAATAAGAATCTTATTCACTCATCCTCCATATGAGAATCTTCTTACTCCAGAAAAAATTGATTTAGACATTGAATATGAAGATGATTCAATAATAATAGTAAATAAAAGAAGTGGAATGGTAGTCCATCCAGGACATGGAAATTATTCTGGTACTTTAATAAATGCCCTACTTTACCATTTTGAAAATTTACCAAACAACTCATCAAATAGACCAGGTCTAGTTCATAGAATAGATAAAGATACTTCAGGTTTGTTGGTAGTTGCTAAAACTGAAAAATCAATGACTTTATTGGCTAAGCAATTTTTTAAAAAGTCTGTTGAAAGAGAATATTATGCATTGGTATGGGGAGATGTAAAAGACGATGAGGGAGTTATAAATGCTCCAATAGGAAGAAACCCTAAAAATAGACTTCAGATGATTGTTTATGAAGATATGGAGGGAGGTAAAGAAGCTATAACAAATTATAAGGTTATAGAAAGGTTCGGATATGTAACTCTTGTTAGTTGTAGACTTCAAACTGGAAGAACTCACCAAATAAGAGTCCATATGAAATATATAGGTCACACATTGTTTAATGATGAAAGATATGGGGGTAATAAAATACTTAAGGGAACAGTTTACACTAAGTACAAACAATTTGTAGATAATTGCCTTAGACTTCTTCCAAGACAAGCTCTACATGCAAAAACTCTTGGTTTTATTCACCCAAAAACAAAAGAAAAGCTATCTTTTAATTCTGAAATTCCAGATGATATAACCTCTGTTATTGATAAATGGAGACTTTATTCTAAGCATAAAAATTTATAAATTTGAAATAAAAAATGAAAATACTTATTTCACCAGCTAAGTCTTTAGATTTTGAAAATAATATTGAAACAAGTTATAGTTCTTCACCCTTATTTGCTGATAAGGCTCTGCAGATTAATAATACTTTAAAAGAATTATCTGCTCCAGATCTTGGAAATCTAATGAGCATATCTCCGAAACTAAGTGATCTTAACTGGTTAAGAAATCAAGATTTTCAAAAAAACAATTCTAAACAAAGACAAGCAATATTCGCATTTAATGGAGATGTTTATGAAGGAATAGATGCTACTAGTATTTCTAGTTCAAATCATGATAAACTTCAAAATACATTAAGAATTTTATCCGGTCTTTACGGTATTCTTAAGCCTTTTGATAATATTAAACCATATAGACTTGAAATGGGAACTAAGATATCCATTAAAGGGACAAAAAATTTATATGACTTTTGGAAAAAAGATGTTACAAATTCAATTTTAAAAGAGATAGAAGAGGACGATATTATCGTAAATCTAGCTAGTAATGAATATTTTTCAGTGATTGATTCATCTTTAATTGAGAACAAAATTATTAGTCCTCAATTTAAAGATTTTAAAAATGGAAAACTTAAAATTATTTCATTTTATGCTAAAAAGGCTAGAGGTCTAATGACCAGATTCTTAATAGATAATGATATAAAATCATCATCTGACATTGAGAATTTTAATTCTTCTGGTTATATGTTTAGTAAAGATGAGACAGCCAATCCACTAGAGCCTGTATTTGTAAGGTAATTTTATTTTAAAATATTTTATACAATTCTAAACTAACATCTGAATGATTTATTCGTAAATTTAAATCAAGGAATTTTCCATGTTAAAAAAAATTTTATTCTTCATTCTTATTATCCAATTTAGCTACTCACAAAATAGAGAGCTAATTCAAGGAAAAGTTATATATAGGAATATAGATGTCCCTGCTGCAAATGTTATTAACAACACTGCACAGAGCTCAACAATTACTAATGATCAAGGAGAGTTTGAAATCTATGCGAAAGAGGGAGATGAAATAATATTTTCATCTGTCCAATATATTATTAGAACAGTTAGAGTCAATAAAGAAATTTTAGAAAATAAAAGAATTATTGTTCAAATTAATCAAAGAGTAAGAGAATTAGATGAAGTTGTAATAACTCCAGATGATACTCAAAAATTTCTTGATCTTAAAGAAGAACAATTTAAAGGATTTGATTATGTAGCAGATAAGTCTACAAAAATTCAGAATGTCCTCACGGATAATAGGCAAGTAGTTAATGGTTTAAATTTTGTTAATATATTCAGACTCCTTTCATCCATAGTTGATGCAAAATCAGATGAAGAAAAGTTAAATATAATTCCAAGCGAAGTTCTTCCATATGTTTTGGAAGAAAACTTTTTTTCTGGGGTTCTTGAACTTGAATCCTTTGAAATAAATGATTTCTTGTCAAAGCTAGATTCAGATACAGAGATGAAAAATTTAATATTAGAAAAGAATCAATTTTTAATAATAGACTATCTTTTAAATAAAGCAGATACCTATAAAAATTTAAGAGTTGAATGAAGAAATTACTTTTTCTTTTTCTTTTAATTTCATTTTATACTTTTTCTCAAACAAATAATCAGAAATTTCTCGAAGGTATTGTTTATAATGATAATTCATATTCGATTCAAGGAGTGCATGTGTTGAATATAACCTCTAATGAAGCAACAATTACAGATTCTGATGGAAATTTTAAGATTTTTGTCAATTTAAATGATGAATTAATATTTTCTGCAATTCAATTTAAAAGAAAAAAAATAATAATAGACAAAGATGTTTTTGACTCATTATCGATAACTATTTATTTAGAAGAATTTGTTAATGAACTAGATGAAGTTATTCTTAATTCAAGCCGGCTTTCAGGAAGCCTTATGAATGATCTTCAAAATTCTGGTATAGTTGATAACATCAACTTTGATGACCTGGGAATTCCTGGTTTTACAGGTATAAGGAGAGAAGATATTCCTTCAAACTCACAATTAACAAAAGAACTTTTACTAGCTCCTTTAACTGGAGCACTTGATGTTGAAAGAATGTATAACTGGATTTCAGGTTACTATAAAGAAAAGAGAAAAGAGAGGGAATATAAAAATGATTATAACCTTATTGATAGAATTATTAATTTCTACGGTCTAAGATTCTTTATTGATGAGTTTGGATTAAATGAAGATAATATTCATGAATTTGTTACTTCAGCATATCAGAATTATCCATTAGAGGAAAACTTTAAGTCAGGTAACTACTCACTGGTAATAGAATATTTGAAAAAAAATTTTAAGAGGTTGAATTATTGATTAGTTTTGATATTATGATATTCTTTATTAGTGGAGCTGAATTAGTTTTTGTCTTTTTTATCGTACTTCTTGTTTTTGGGGCTGATAAAATCCCTTCAATTGCTAAAGGACTAGCAAAGGGAATGACTCAAATTAAACATGCTACAAACGAAATAAAAACTGAAATCTCCAAAAATACAGATGTTAAAAAGCCAACGGAATCATTAACAAAAGACCTCAAAGATAGCGTTAGTGATATCAAAAAAGATTTTGATGATCTTAAGGATTCAATTAAAAGAGATTTAAATTAATCTTGATATTGAAAGACCATCTCTGAGAGGTAAAATTACAGTTTCAAATCTTTTATCTTCATTTAATATTTTATTGAAATTTACTAAAGCATTAGTTTCTTCATCTTTTTCTAAAGATGAATCTAAAACTTTTCCAGACCAAAGAACATTATCTGATATAATTATTCCATTCTTGTTTAGCCTTTCTGAAACTTGCTTAAAGTATTCAATATAATTTTCTTTATCAGCATCAATAAATACTAGATCATACGTCTCATTTAAATCATTTAAAATTTCTTTAGCATTTCCTGTAAGTTGAATAATTTTATCTCTTTTTCCACTTTCTTCAAAGTACTTATTTTGAATTTTAAGAAGTTCTTCATTTCGATCTATTGTAAATATCTTTCCATCCTTTTTTAGACCTTCTAATAAACAAAGTGTTCCATATCCAGTATATGTTCCAATTTCTAATATAGTAGATGGAGACTTCATTTTAGAGAGCATACTCAAAAATCTTCCTTGAATATGACCACTCAACATTCTAGGTTTAAGAATTTTTTGATGAGTTTCTTGATTTAACCTTGCAAGAATTTCAGGCTCTATATTAGAATTCTTAGAAATATATTCAGTTAATTTTTCAGATATAAAGTCCATTTATTTTTTTGGTCTTTGATATTCAAATCTATCTAAAAGACTTGGTAAAGCATATCCATCACATCCATTAACAGTAACAACACCTCCTTTATCAAGTTGAAGGAATCCAGAGTCACTTACTAACTCTTCGTTAAAATAGATATCTTCAATTGAAGCTACAACAAGTATGGTTCCGTTTTCTTTTATATTATATTCATTTTGATATTTACAAATCAGTTGAACAGGACTACCTTTTACAAATGGAGCTTTACAACCATCTTTGTATTCTCTTTCTAAGTTTGTTTTATCAAATTCAGATATTTCTTCAGGATATTTTGCACTTGTATGATGAGCCTCACTAATTATATCTTTAAAAATATGATTAACTGTAAAAAATCCTGTTTCCTTAATATTTTTAAATGTATCTCTTGGAACAGTTGTAGGTCTTAAAATATATCCAAGCATTGCAGGATTACTTCCTAAATGAGTAATTGAACTAAAAACAGAAACATTCTCGATACCTTCCTTAGATATACTTCCTAATAGATTTGCTGATTTGTAACCAGTACATGAATTAATGAGATTAATTCTGTAAAATTTTTGTAGATCATCGAATTCTTCTTTTGATAAATGTTTCATAATCTAAAAGTAACAAGAAATCTTTCATAAATCGTATCTTACTATGCTCAAAAATATATCTATGAAAGTTTTTTTAAAATTATTACCACTATTTATTCTTGTTATTTCGTGTACTGAATCAGAAAAAAATATTCAACAGTACTCAATAGAAACTTTAATGTCTAATAATAGAAGTTCTGGAGGATCTTTTTCCAAAGATGCAAGCAAATTAGTCTATAGTTCTGATAAGTCAGGAATATTTAACATTTATGAGGTTAATCTAGAGAATAATATAGAAACTCAAATAACTGACTCCAAAGAAGAATCATTTTTTGTTAGAGGTTATTCGCCTACCACAGGTGAAGTAATATATTCTGCTGATAAAGGTGGAAATGAAAACTCTCATGTTTACATAATAAGGGACGAGGAAAGCATAGATCTTACACCAGGAGAAAATACAAGAGCGTCATTCTTTGGGTGGACCAATGATGAATTAGGTATGTATATTCAATCTAATTCTAGAGATCCAAGATTTTTTGATTTGTATGAAATAAATATAAAGACTCTTGATTCTAAAATGATTTTTAGAAATGATGCAGGATATGTTATTAATGATATCTCAAATAATGATGATTATTTAGTTTTAAATATCAACATTTCTAATACTGAGCAAAAATTATTCTTGTATGAAATTAAAAATAAACAGTTATCAGAAATTTCAAATCAAATTGCTAACTATTCTGGTCAAAATTTCAATAAAACTGATGAAAAATTCTTTTATACAACAAATTATGATAGTGAGTTTTATTATTTAATGTCATATAATTTATCAAATGGAGATAGAAAAGTTGAGTACAAGACTAATTGGGATGTAGCATTTAGCTATCTCTCAAAAAATGATTCATATAGAGTAATAGCTGTAAATGAGGATGCTCAAAATAAATTAACCATTAAAAACACAAATGATGAATCTGAGTTGAATATTGTCGGTACTGAAAACATGAACATTAATAGTGTTACTTTTTCAGATGATGAAAAAATGATAAGAATTTCTGCTGGAAGTCCAAATTCACCAGGAGATATCTATACTTATGATCTCTCAACAAATAAATTAAATAAAATTACTTCTAATCTAAATTCAGATATTAACCCTAATGATCTTGTTAATGCAGAGGTGATTAGATATAAATCATTTGATGGATTAGAAATACCAGCAATACTATACAAGCCACACTCTGCTAAAAAAGGAAATAAAGTTCCAGCATTAGTTTGGGTTCACGGAGGACCTGGTGGACAATCAAGAGTCGGTTATCGTGCTTTAATTCAGTACTTAGTAAATCATGGTTATGCTATCCTTGCTGTTAATAATAGAGGAAGTAGTGGCTATGGTAAAACATTTTATTCATTAGATGATCAAAATCATGGTGAAGATGATTTACAGGATTGTGTTTGGGGTAAAAAATGGCTTCAGGAACAGGCCTATATAGATCCTGATAAAATAGGGATTATTGGTGGAAGTTATGGTGGATTTATGACTATGGCAGCCATGACTTTTGAGCCTGAAGAATTTAAAGTTGGAGTCAATATATATGGTGTTACAAACTGGATTAGAACATTAAGGTCAATTCCTGCTTTTTGGGAAACATCAAGAAAGAGGCTGTATAAAGAAATGGGAGATCCATACACTAATGATTCGTTAAGACTTTATGATATTTCTCCATTATTTCATGCAAAAAATATTAAAAATCCATTCATGGTTTTACAAGGAGCAAATGATCCAAGAGTTCTTCAAATTGAATCTGATGAGATGGTTCAAGAAGCAAGAAATGCAGGTGCTTATGTAGAATATGTTCTATTTGAAGATGCAGGTCATGGATTTGTCAAAAAAGATCAACAAATTGAGGGTAATCAAAAGATCTTAACTTTTCTTGACAATTATCTTAAATAAATAAATCTTTAGATTTGTAATACTTGGGTGATTAGCTCAGTTGGTTTAGAGCACTACCTTGACAGGGTAGGGGTCACTGGTTCGAATCCAGTATCACCCACTATGATTAAAAAGACTAAATATTTTTTATTTTTTTTCTTACTTACATCACAATCTATTCTTTCTCAAGAATACAATTTTGATAAATTACATGAGTACTTTGATGCATTAGAGGGAAACAATAAATTCATGGGATCTGTTGCTGTTTCTAAAGGCGATAGTCTAATATTTACAAGAGCTATTGGATACCTAGATGTTGAGATGAATGAAAAGCTAAATTCAAAATCAAAATTTAGAATAGGTTCAATTTCAAAAACTTTCACCTCTGTCTTGATTCTTAAATCTGTTGAGGAGGGAAAAATAAATTTAGATGATACTATTGAAAATTATTTCCCTGATATACCAAATTCTAACAAAATAACAGTAGAGAATCTATTAAGTCATAGAAGTGGGATTTTTAATTTCACTGATTCATCAGATTACATTAATTATATGTTAGAATCTAAATCAAGAGAAGAATTAATTGAAATTATTTCAAATTTTGATTCCTCTTTCAAGCCAGGAAGAAGATCTAGTTATAGTAATTCAAACTATGTGTTATTGACTATTATATTAGAAAGAATTTATTCAAAAAACTATAGTGAGCTTCTTTTTGATCAAATTATCAAACCTCTTGAATTAAAAAATACTTATTATGGAGGTGTTATAGATACTTATGATAATGAGGCTAGATCATATACATTTGCTGGAAAATGGCTAAAACAAGATGAAACAGATCCATCTGTTCCTCTTGGAGCAGGAGGAATAGTTTCTAATCCGATAGATCTTGTGAAATTTAGCCACTTACTGTTTAGTGGTGAAATTTTAAATGAGGAAAGTCTAAATAAGATGATAAAAATAAATGGTCAATTTGCTCTAGGCCTGTTTAACATTCCTTTCTATAAGAAAACAGGATTAGGTCATACAGGTGGAATAGATGGGTTTAGTTCGGTTTTTTCAGCTTTTAGAGATGATGATATTTATTATGCTCTTAACTCTAATGGAACAAATTTCAATAATAACGATATTACAATTGCTGTTTTAAGTGAGATTTTTGAAAAACCTTATGAAATTCCAGTTTTCTCAAATTTTGAAGTTAACCCTAAAGATTTAGAGAAGCTAATTGGCTCTTATAGTTCGAAAGAAATACCATTAATAATTCAAGTTACTTTAGATAATAATATTTTAATAATTCAAGCAACTGGGCAACCACAAATATCTTTAGATGCAATCGAAAAAAACTTATTTAAATCAGAAATTGTTGGAGCTGAATTTGAGTTCATTCCTGATGAAAATTCTTTTATTTTAAGACAGAATGGTGCAAGAATAAAATTTGAAAAGAATGAATAATTTGATAAATTCATATATATGACAAAAAAAATATTTCTAACACCAATTAAAATACTAGGATTAATCTTTATTGTGCTTGGATTAAGATGGATGCTAGTTGATGAACCCTGGATGCTTGATAAAGTTGCAAATGAAGAAAGACTTAATATGACATTTGAAAAGCTATTTAGTGAAGAAATAAATGATACTCTACCAGGATATTTAAAACAAATTTATCGATTCTTTGGACTCTGGGTTTCTATAATAGGTCTTTTTATTATTTCTTTTTCGAAAGAAAAATTTATTCAAAATAAAGCTTTTGCAAAAAACTTACTTATATGTATAGGTACAATGGTTTCTTCAGCACAGTTACTAGCATATGTTTATATCCCTAGTTCACCATTTATTTATCTTGGATGGGGAAGTATTATTTTATTCTTAGTTTCTTTCTTGAATTACAGAAAGCTTTCTTAAAAGGGAAGATTATTTAAATCAACATTACCACCAGAGATTATAATACCTACTTTCTTATTTAGAAAAGTTTCTTTGTTTTTTAGAACTGCTGCAAGAGGAAGGGAACATGATGGCTCACAAATAATTTTTAAACGTTCCCAAATAATTTTCATTGACTCAATAATTTCTTCTTCGGTAATTCGTATAATTGACTTAATCTCATTTTTTATAATTGGAAAATTCTTATCACCTAGTTGAGTTTTTAATCCGTCAGCTATTGTATTAGCACTTTCATTAGTCTCTATTTTTCCACTTTTAAGTGATCTGTAAGCATCATCAACTTCAAAAGGTTCAGCTCCAATAACTGTACAATTTTTGCCAAAATATTTTGCTGCAAGAGCACTTCCAGCTATTAGTCCACCCCCTCCTATAGGAACTAGGACATGCTCAATTGAATTATTATATTCTAGTAATTCTTTACAAGCGGTCCCTTGTCCTAGAATTACTTCAATGTCATTAGATGGGTGAAGAAATGTTGCTCCAGTTGATTTCGCAATATCATTTGCAGCCTTTTCTCTTGCATCAAGGTTTGGCTCACATTCAATAAGTTCTCCTCCATAACCCTTAACTGCAGTTTTTTTAATTTCTGTTGCTGTTGATGGCATTACAATGTATGCTTTTACTCCAATACTTTTAGCAGCAAGTGAAAGTGCTTGAGCAAAATTTCCAGATGAATGAGTTACTACACCATTTTTTTTATTTTCATCTGAAAGTTGAAGAATTGCATTTGTTGCACCTCGCATTTTAAATGCACCCATTTTTTGAAAATTATCACATTTGAAATAAATTTCAGACCCTGTCATTTTATTAATCTGATTTGATGTTAAAACAGGAGTATTATGAATAAATGGTTTAATACGATTATGACAATCTATTAGATTTTTTTTTGTCATTTCCATTTTATATTACAACCAATACTTGGTTTTTGCAGCTCTTTATTTTCTATACCATCTATAAGGCATTGAATTGCATTTTTCATATCACTTCCGTCTGATTCTATATCATTGCCTGGTCTGGAATCATCAAGTTGTCCTCTGTAAACTAATTCTAGATTAGAATCATACAAGTAAAAATCAGGGGTACATGCTGCATCATATGATTTAGCTACATCTTGAGTTTCATCATATAAATAAGGAAAATTAAAATCATTATCAATAGCATTAATTTTCATTTTTTCAGGGCTATCATCTGGATAATTAACCACATCATTACTCGATATTGCAATAAACTTAATCTCGTCACTATTATAATCTTTTGCTAATTTACTTATTGTTGGGTTTACATGTTTTACGTAAGGGCAGTGATTACAGATAAACATAATTACCGTTGCAATACTTCCTTTAGATTCAAATAGGGATAAAGTAGAATTAGAAGTCACATCTAAAAGATTAAAATTAGGTGCTTTTGATCCAAGTGATATCATGTTTGACGGTGTTCTAGCCATAATTTATATTTTAT
>Ga0208941_1000294_pt1 | contig 14752 bp, 17 predicted proteins | sample AOAMet2_C27A4_35_2_FD_188080 | JGI IMG/M metagenome (GOLD analysis project Ga0208941, IMG submission 188080) | Ammonia-oxidizing marine microbial communities from Monterey Bay, California, USA - C0912_C27A4_35 (SPAdes) | ecosystem: Environmental > Aquatic > Marine > Intertidal zone | place... | reverse complement strand
AAGAATTAACACGAGTCCTGCAACGAGACCAATAATAATTCCTCTGACTAAAAGCGCTGAAGTCTCTGACTGATTATTCGATCCAATAGCCTGAGCGGTCAGTCCTGTTGTACCCATCCTAAGGAAACCAAACATCCAATAAATAGCTGAAATGATAATAGCACCAATTCCAACAGCACCAATTGGAGCAGCCAGTCCCATCTGACCAACCACTCCTGTGTCAACTGCTCCAAGAATTGGGATAGTCGCATTCGCTAAAACAATGGGGATGGCAACGCCTAAGACTCTTTTGTGAGTAAGCTTAGTTGAGCTCGGATTCATTGATTTAAATATAGGATTTAGCTAGACAAGGTACGGTTGAAAATCTTGAATCGCCAATAAAGAATGAATGCAAGGAAGGCGTACAGAATCTTAGCAAGGCTAAAGATAACTGGAAGACTAGCAAACTTTGCAAGCCAGCCGTAGCCCTTGGTATTGCTCCAAACATAGATAAAAGCATCAACGCCTTTGATTTCTCGTCCATCTGGAAACTCTACATAAAGGGCTTTTAGGTATTTATCACCCTTTTGACTGCAGTTCTCATATTCAAGCTTAGATCGCTTTTTATAGTGCTTTATTTCGAAGTTACAAATACTACACTCTTCATTAAATAAAACTTTTCCATCTGAATCATTTTTCATAATCGGTTATTCTTATCAGTTCATATATTCTTTTAGTGGCTCTATTTGAATCCCTCAACGACTTGCCATGAACTTACTTCCTCTAGTTTAACTGCCTTTTCTAAACAGCCATTAATTAATAAACTGAGTGCAATTAAAGTAAAAATTTTATATTTATCTAAAGCATTCTTCATACTGACATATTATATATTACTAATGATTTAATCAAATTAGATTGACTAACTTTCAGCCTTATTAAGGTATAGTTTAATTATCAAAATAAAGAGTCCTTCAATTGATAAATAGACTACTCAACGAACTCCAAATAATTCAATTTTTTAATTTGCAAAGCCCTCAAACTAAAGCAATCATTTTAAATATTTCTTCTATCGTTCTTTTTTCAATCATGGTTATTTTTATTAGAAAAGCATCAGAAAGCTTACATATTCTTGAAGTTGTTTTTTTCAGAAACCTTTTGGCTTTAATTGTCATGCTGCCAATTATAAAATCTATTGGCTTAGCCGCAATCAAAATGAATAACACTAGATTATTTTTTATGAGGGGCTTTGTTGGTGCTATTGGAATGATTGCAGGGTTTACCTGCTTAACGCTGATACCACTTGCCCAAGCTACGGCAATTAGCTTCTCTCAGCCCCTATTTATCACGATTGGAGCCACTATTTTCTTAGGGGAAGTCATTAAAGCTCGAAGAATTGCTGCGATTATTGTTGGAATTATTGGAATGCTCATCATTGTGCAGCCTGGGTTCAACACCCTCTCATTTGGGATAATGCTCGCAATAATTTCAGCCTTAGCGTTATCAGTTAACGCTTTAATAGTGAAAAAACTTACCCTGACAGACACGCCGCATGCAATTATTATATGGATGGTAGTCATGCTTATTCCAATTACTTTGATACCAGCTATCCCAGTTTGGGAGTGGCCCAGCTTAGAAGCTTGGCTATACTTATGGGGAATTGCAATTTTAGGAACCCTGGCACACTTCTCATGGACTAAGTCCTATGCAATGGCAGACATAACCAGTCTTGAGCCAATCGGATTCATAAAACTTCCAATTATGGCTCTGTTAGGGTGGATGATTTTTTCAGAAATACCTGGAACCTGGACTTGGGTTGGGGGATTAATAATTTTCATGTCGACAATTTATATCAGCCAACGAGAAGCTAAAGCTTCTGGCTCTCTTAAACCTAATAAAGGTGCTCAAGAGCCAAAACTATAATCAAGCTTCAGAAAAACTTTATCACTTCTGAGTGCAGTTTTTCCAATTTAGAAAGTGGGCGAATGTAATTGTAATTGAACCTAGTAAAGTAATTAACTCCTCACCTAAAAAGATCTCTTCAATTGTAACAGCACTTATAAGCATTAAAATTCCAGCAAGTCCAAGAAGAAAAATTGGCATCCTTTTGTGTTTTTTATAGCCACTTGATAAAGCATATAAACTTACTGGAACAATTACCCACAACATCAACCGATGTAAGAATTCATTATCTAATTGACCTGAGAAAAATAGAGGTATAGCCAAAACAAATGATGGCATCAATAAGCAATGAGCTGCACAGGCCATTGATAGTCCAATAGCAATTTTATCATTCAGGTATTTATATTGAAGAGCAAGTGTTGACATATGATTTTCCTTGTAATAGTATTTTATTAATGCAATATTATTGCATTTAAAATTCAAATGTCAATACTTAATAGATTATTTAGTTATTAATGACGAAAAAATCTGTAAATTGAGTGAACTTGCTTTGTGTTGATTTGATAGATTTATGATGTAGATTAACCTTTACTTAATTAAAGTATCTATACTCGTACCTTTTATTACCTATTTTTTAATATGAAAAAACTACTTACTATTATATTTTGTTCGCTATTTGTATCACAAGCTTTTGCTCATAAGCCAGTGCTTAATGAAAATTCAACCTATCCTGCAGATTCACCTTATGAAATTGAAGAACCAGAAATTTCAAAAGCAATCTATTCAACTCTAACGGGTGATCCACACTACTACCGAATTCAGTCTGATATTGATTTTGATTTCTATGCAGGTATCCTAGCTGCCAAAATTGGTGAATGTGCCTTAGAACAAAAATTTTCTTTTGAGGTTTTAGACTCTGAATTTCATAATATCAGTCTAGCAGATGGTGAAAACTTTGAATGGACTCCCTGGTATGAAGAGTATGGAAAACAGTGGTATTGGAACGGTCCAGAGATTGGTGAAAAGTTTTTATCTGATAGAGTCTATGAAGCAGGAACATACTATATTAAAGTATTCAATGACTCAAACACAGGACAATACATTATGGCTGTGGGGGATATTGAAAAATTCTCGTTTACTGATATAGTTGGATTATTATTTTCAATGGGTGACATCGAAGATGAGTATTGGGACCCAAGCCTTTGCTCCCTAGGCTGATCTTAACTCAATAACCGTGTCAATTACACGAGTATATTTACAATGTTAAAAAAATTACTCGTCACCCCTCTCATCATTTTATTAGTAGGATGCAATCCTGATGATAAAGATAAAAGCTCAGATTTTGTAGTGCAGTCTGGTGAGGCAATTTATAATAAAAATTGTGCAAGCTGTCACGGTCCTAATGGTCAAGGTCTTGCTGAAGATTGGAGGATAAAGGATGCGAATGGCAACTATCCAGCACCACCTCTTAATGGAACGGCTCACACTTGGCATCATTCACCGGCTCAATTACTTTATACAATTAATAAGGGTGGCACAGAAATGGGTGGTCAAATGCCTGCATTTGAAGACTTACTTTCTGAAACAGAAAAACAAGCCTTAATAGACTATATGTATAATCTATGGCCTAACGAAATTCAAACAAGATATGATGAGAGATATAAATAGGAGAAAAGATGCAATTCATTCCAGCAATTAATGATGGTTTTTGGCTTTGTAAGCACACCTGGAAACGAAGTAGATTGAATACATTTTGGTGTTTACTTGGCTGTTCAATTGGTGATTTTGGCACAATTTTTACCTTTCAAATGATTGAGCATAGCTGGTCTGTTTGGCAGGTTATGTCCCTTGCAATAATGAATGGACTTCTAACGAGTATTGCTTTAGAAACAATCATTCTTAGTAAACAAATGGCAATAAGATTAGCGTTTAAAACTGCTATCGGCATGAGCTTTATATCAATGATTGCTATGGAATTTGCAATGAATTTAACAGATGTGCTCCTTACAGGTGGTGCAGTTCTAACTTGGTGGGTGATTCCTTTTATGCTATTAGCAGGATTTGCTACGCCTTTGCCATACAACTACTGGCGTTTGAAGAAATATGGTATAGCTTGTCATTAACTCAGCCAGGGGTATGATGTTAAATATGTTGCAGCTAAAGGGGTTTATCTTAAAGTAATCAGTAAGTATTGGTCGGGACGGCAAGATTTGAACTTGCGACCACTTGACCCCCAGTCAAGTGCGCTACCAGGCTGCGCTACGCCCCGTTTCAATAATGAATAAACTATCTAAATTTACCGTAAAGATAGCCAATAATTGTTGCAATCAATCCAAAAGGAACTGCGACTGAAAACCATGGAGTCAGATTGTTAATACTTGGGCTCATTGCAAAAGGCTGGATATAAAAAGAAGTTGAAATAAAAAGGCTCCAAGCAAGAAAGGTTCTCGCATAGAAGTTAGCCTTACTACCAACTTCTGATTTTGGCTTTACAATCCTAAAAAATAAATATCCAAAACCAACCGAAACCAGGGTACTAATAAAAATTAACATTTTTAAACTCCATAAAAACTATTGTTGTTATTGACTTGAGTTACAAACCGGGCACTTCAAATCTTTACTAATCTTAACTTTTCTAAAACTTAAATCAAGGGCATCAATAAGGAGTAGAGAGCCGCTCAGCTGGTCTCCCAAATCCAATATAACTTTAATCGCTTGCAAAGCCTGTATGGTTCCAACAAGTCCAGCAACCGGTGCTAACACTCCATTATCTATACAGCTTTCATTGTCTTCACCCTCAACACTATAGAGGCACTGGTAACAGGGCTGGTCTTTTTCATAGCCCTTAAAAACTGAAACCTGACCTTCAAATCTAACCACAGCAGCTGAGACAAGAGGTTTTTGATGCTCAACGCAGATCTGATTAATTTCAAAGCGGCTTTCAAAGTTGTCAGTCCCATCTAAGACAATGTCGACCCCTTTAATAAGATCAGGGAGATTACCGGTATGAATAAGTTCATTGGCAATCGTGATCTTAATGTTTGGGTTGAGCTCAGTCAACTTGTTCTTTGCAGAGTTGACCTTGTCATCACCAATGTCTTTGGTCTGATGAATAATTTGTCGCTGTAGATTTGATAATTCAACTTGATCAAAGTCAGCGATAATAAGGTGCCCTACCCCAGCTGCTGCCAAATACAGAGCGGTTGGTGATCCAAGACCCCCCATTCCAACAATAAGGACTGTAGCGTCCATAATTTTTTGCTGGCCCTCAACATCGACCTGAGGCAACATAATTTGTTTGGAGTATCTCAATAGTTCTTGATCTTCCATGAATCTCTCTATTTAAAGTATTTAGTCACTTTAGGTAATATCACCATTTGGCAATAAGGCTGATTTGAATTGTTATTAAAGTAGTTCTGATGATAACCCTCAGCTGGATAAAAAACATCAAGCTCTGTAACCTCAGTCACAGCACCTTTAATTTTTCCAATCACTGAAGTTGCAATCTCTTTTTGCGAATCATTTGTATAGAAGACAGCAGATCGATACTGAGTTCCTCTATCAGCACCCTGCCGATTAAGACTCGTTGGGTCATGCGTCTCTATAAAAACTTCTAATAACGCCTCAAAGGTTACCTCGTCTTCATCAAAGTCAACCCTTAAAACTTCTGCATGCCCTGTCTGGCCAGTGCATATTGATTCATAGGATGGATTTATTGTTGTTCCGTTACAGTAACCATTTTCGACTTCTTTGACACCTTTAACGCGCTGAAATATAGCTTCTACGCACCAAAAGCAGCCGCCTGCAAGATAAGCTGTTTGCATGTATTCTTGTTTAATATTTAAAACAATATAGTATACTTTATCTCTCTAAGAAGGGATAACTACAAGGAGTCAATGTGACAGAAAGTGTTAATAATCGTCATGGTAACGGTCTAGTATTAATTCTTCTAGCGCTTTCCATTCTTGCAATAGTCTGGCTATTTACTCCCTTCATCGCCTACCTATTCTTATCCCTTTTGATTTGTATATCGACCTTTAGTAGTTTTGATAAGCTTGCACAGAAACAGTCCAAAAATAGAGCAGCCCTTATGATGACTCTGCTTGTCACGGTGTTATTAATTCTTCCCCTTGGATACATTTTGTTAGTCAGTGGTATCGAGACTACTGCGCTCATTAACAGACTTCAGAGTGACTTTCAGCTCAATGAAATTAGTCGAATTACAGACGAAATTATCATGGGTCTTCCTTTGTCTGACTCTATTCGAGAGTTTTTAGATAGCTCACTTAGAAACAATCTTGAGAGTATTGCTATCGCAATTAAAGACTTCTCTATTGTAATTCTTAAAAGCATTACGAAGCTCTCCAGTCAGTTCGTCTTTTTTGTCATTATTACCATCTTCTCACTTTACTATTTTTATATAGATGGCCCCTCTTTCATTGAAAAGATAAGAAAGGTCTCTCCTCTGGATAATAAGATTAATGATTTACTTCTTAATCAGTTCTCTGGACTCTCACTGACTCTAGTAGGAAGTGTTTTTTTAGTTGCTTTAACGCAAGGTATTGCGTTTGCAATTGGAGTCATGATCGTTGGTCTGCCTGCGTTATTTTTTGGCGTAGCGATGGCTCTTGCTAGCTTTATTCCAGTTTTAGGAGGCGTTTTAGTTTGGCTTCCAATTTCAATCTATCTGTTTGCTATTGGCGAGCCAACCAGCGCTATTATTATTATTATTTTTGGCGCCATTATAGCGGGCACAATCATTGATAACTTTTTGAGACCCGTTATTATCATGAGGCTCTCAAGCTCAATGAAGCATCAAAGCCCACTCAACCATACTCTAATTACTGTTCTTTCTACGCTTGCAGGAATCATTAAGTTTGGTATTTTGGGTCTTTTCATTGGCCCAATCATCGCCGCCATGTCGATTACTATCTTCGACATTTATCAAATTCAATTTGGTAAATCTAAGTAAATCTTTGTTAAAATTCTCATCTTCATTATCAACAAAGTGGAAGCATGCTTAAAGAGCTAATTGAATATATAAAAGAGTACGAGGGTGACAATGATCTCGGTGACTATCTTGACACGCGTTACGTCAGACTGACTGATCAGCACTATGATCAAATTGCAAGCGCTATGTCAGATGGCGAACTAGAACTTAAAAAATCTTCAAGTTGCCCCGCTGAACGATTCTTTCTTCACTTTAATGAGACCATCTTATTCGTCAATAAACAGACTCAGGATCCAAGCGCGACGTATGATGTTGAGATGGTTGAAAACCAGGGAGAAGCCGAAGACACTTCGGATCTATTATTTGCCTCTTTTTCACTGAGTGATGACTACACCCCAACTCTTAAAAAGCGAGCTTCAAGTGGAAAAACACAGGACGAGAACCATCAACAACTTGTCATGCTCTCTGTGATACCAATATTAAAGGGCTTTATGGTTGCAATAACCGACTAGAGCTACTTCTTACCTTTTTGTGTGGCCAATTTAAGCTTTGGTCCAGCCTTAAAAGTAACCACTTTCCTGGCACTGATCATCACCTCTTCACCTGTCTTAGGGTTTCTGCCAGGTCGTGGCGTTTTATTGCGAACAACAAAATTGCCAAAACTAGATAACTTTATTTCTTCGCCTGATTTAAGAGTTTCAATGATTTGATCAAAAAATTGATTGGTTAGGGCTAGCGCTTGTGTTTGAGTAAGCTCTGTTTTTTTGACGAGGGTATTAGCAATATCTTGTTTTGTAAGGGACATGTTTTATCTTAATTTAGCTGAAAAATTTGTTTCTAAATGAGCCACTATTTTACTAACTTTTTCAGCCAATTGTTCATCAGTTAAGGTAACTTCTGTCGATTGATAAGTTAAATTTAGAGCCACACTTTTACTGCCCTGCTCGATATGCTCCCCTTCATAGACATCGAACAAGTTAACGTCAACCAGATCGGCTTGCTTTAAAGATTTGATAGAACCAATGAGCTCATCAGCACTAAGCTCTTTTGATACTACAATCGCAATATCTCTTTGTGAGGCCTGAAAAGATGAGAAAGACGCATAACTTGGATTTTCACCTTGCTCAATCTCTGACTGAATAAGTTCGAAAAGAAAAGCCGTTGGCATCGATAGCTTCTTTTGAAGTTTAGGTGATAGTGCACCAACCCAACCGATCTGTTTTTTTCCTTTCATAATTCTTGCGCTCTGACCCATCTGCAGCGCAGGATGCTCAGCAGCCTCAAAAGAATAGTCTTTTTTGCTTAGAGCTAATAACGCTTCAACATCTGACTTAATATCAAAGAAATCAACCTCACGCTCGCCACTTCCCCATTGCAAGTTATAGCGATTACCTGAAACAATACCGGCAATTTTTTGAACTTGATCCTCAACTGAAGTGCCGGAGAAGCAAAGCCCTAGCTCGAAGAAGCGCGAGTTAAGGTGGCCTCTTCTTATGTTTGATTTGGCAGATTGAATTAAACCTGACCATAGACTCGATCGCATTACTGCCATATCGTCTGAGATTGGATTTTGAAGCAAAATTTTCTTTGCTTTAGGGTCAACTAAATCATGCATCTCGTTTGAGATAAAGCTATAAGTGATAACCTCTTGATAGCCTCTATTGACCAGAGAGCTTGATAGAACATGAGTGCTGACTTGGGCCTGCGATGCGTTTGATATATTGGCTTCAATTGAGAGTCTCTTGACAGGAATCTTGTCGTATCCATAAAGCCTGGCAAGCTCCTCAATAATATCTGCTGGAATTCGAATATCAAAACGAAAGCTTGGCGGCGTGATTGTCCAAGAGTCATCTTTGTTAGCCTTAAAATCTAACTCAAGAAACTGAAACTTAGATTCAATCCATGATGTTTCAAGTTCAAAACCTAAAACCTTTGAAATTTTTTCTTTTGAGATTTCAATGGGCTCAATTTGAGGTAGTGAATCTGAGTGAGCACACTCATTAATCTTGGATGCCTGTCCGCCGCAAATCTCAAGAACGAGCTCAGTTGCCCTCTCCATTGCTTGACTCGTAATGTTAAAGTCAACGCCTCTCTCAAACCTTAGAGATGCCTCTGTATGAAGGCCATACGACCTAGCTACACCTGAAATTGCAACAGGCTCAAAAAAGGCACTCTCTAATAAAATCTCAGTTGAATCTTCCAGAGTAGATGACCCCATGCCGCCAATGACCCCTGCTATTGCAATGGCAGATTTCTCGTCAGCAATGACTAGAGTGTCCTCAGTAAGCTTGACACTTTGTCCATTTAAAAGCTCAAGTGGCTCATTTTTTTTGGCAGATCTCACATTAATGTCACCATTGATTTTAGATAAATCAAAGGCATGCATTGGCTGACCCAGCTCTAAAAGAACATAATTGGTTATATCAACAATCGGCGAATGGAGCTGCTGGGAGGCGCGTAATAGTTTTTGAGTCATCCATTTTGGTGTTTGAGCAGTATTATCAACGCCGCTGATTACGCGCGTTAGATACCTTGGGCACTCTTTTGGGTTGCTGACTGTCGAGGTGAATGATTTATTTCCTTTTTGAGACGCTTTATAGTTAAGGGCTGGCATTGAAAGATCATAGTTAACGCAAACCTCTCTAGCAACACCAAGAACGCTGAAACAGTCACCACGGTTTGGGGTAATATCAAGCTCGATGATTTGATCATCAAGATCGAGAACTGATCGAACATTCTCACCAATCTGAGACTCTGAATCAAGCTCAATGATGCCGTCATGGCTATCTGACATACCCATCTCGGACTCTGAGCATAGCATCCCATTGGACTCAACCCCTCTGAGTTTAGCGCGTTTGATTTTAAGTTTACTCGGAAGAACTGAGCCAACTGTTGCAACGGCCACTTTTAAATCCTTTCTGACATTAGGTGCACCGCAAATAATTTGAAGATTTTCATCAGCGCCAACATCGACCTCGCACAGACTTAATTTGTCTGCATTGGGATGTTTCCCGCAGCTGACAACGTGTCCCACAACTAGGCCATCAAATGGAGGAGCCACTGGGGCAATCTGATCAACCTCTAAACCAGCCATTGTTAATTTTTCAGAGAGCTCTATATCGCCTACATCTGGACTGACCCATTCTCTTAACCATCTAGTTGAAATATTCATGACTGATAACCTTGCACTAGAATTGATTTAAAAAGCGAACGTCATTCTCAAAAAATAATCTGAGATCATTGACGCTATATCTGAGCATCGCAAGTCTCTCAACGCCCATTCCGAAAGCGAGCCCTGAATACTCTTCAGAGTCAATATTAACCGCATTCAAAACGTTTGGATGAACAACGCCGCAACCCAAAACTTCTAACCAGCCTGACTTTTTACAGACGCGGCAACCTTCTCCGCCGCATATCACGCATTCAATATCAGCCTCAGCTGATGGCTCCGTGAACGGAAAGTAAGAGGGACGAAAGCGAACTTTAAGGTCATCTTTTTCAAAATAAGCTCTTAAGAAGTCGATGAGCAAACCTTTGAGCTGAGAGAATGAGGCCTCTTTGTCAACAATGAGTCCTTCTACCTGGTGAAACATCGGTGTATGAGTGACATCAGAGTCACACCTATACACCTTCCCAGGGACAATGACCCTGACGGGCGGCTTTTGTCTCTCTAGCGTTCTGATTTGAACGGGAGATGTATGCGTTCTTAGTACCGTATTAGCGTCGAAATAGAACGTGTCATGCATCGCTCTTGCAGGATGATGCTCAGGAATATTGAGCGCACTAAAGTTATGAAAATCATCCTCAATTTCAGGCCCAATCTCTATCTCAAAACCGGCCTTAGTAAAAATGTCTTGAATATGGTTGAGGGTTTGCGTGATGGGGTGAAGACTTCCTTTTTCAGAATTCCTTCCAGGAAGTGTGACGTCAATTTTTTCATCGAGCAGTCTTTGGTTCAGCGCGAGCTCTTCGAGTTCCTCTTTGCGAACCTCGATGAGCTTTTGAATCTTAACCTTAGCCTCATTGATTGACTCACCCATCGCTGGACGCTCCTCTTTCGAGAGCTTTCCTAAGCCTTTAAGTAGGTCAGTCAATTCACCTTTTTTACCCAGATACTGGACCCTTGAATCGTCGAGCGCTTTTAAATCTATCGCGCTGGCTATTGCTTTTGAGGCGTCGGTGATAATTTTGTTAATCAAAATGCTTACTTTATTTTTGTTTAAAAGACTGTAACCTATGTTACAGTCTTTTAGTAAGATTTTACTACTGAGCTAACCCAGCTTTTGCTTGATCAGCAATTTTAGCAAAGGCATCTTTATCAAAGATGGCAATGTCTGACAGAACTTTACGATCAATCTCAACACCAGCTTTGTTTAAACCGTTGATAAATTGTGAGTAACTTAAGCCATTATTTCTTGCCTCAGCGTTAATACGTACAATCCATAATCTACGGAACTGACGACGACGTTGACGACGGTCACGATAGGCATATTGCCCTGCTTTAATTACCGCCTGCTTAGCAACGCGATAGACTTTAGAGCGAGCACCATAGTAACCTTTGGCTTTCTTTAAAACTTTTTTGTGTTTAGCGTGCGCTTGCACACCTCTTGAAACTCTTGCCATAGTAATACTCCTTTAACTGTACGGTAACATTCTTTTAACCATTGGTACATCGACCTTCTCAATGGTGTCAGGGGAACGCAGCGAGCGTTTTCTTGAAGTACTCTTCTTGGTCAAAATATGCCTCAAGTGCGAGTGTTTACTTTTGTAACCGCCACTGGCGGTCTTTTTGAAACGCTTTGCAGCGCCTCTATTGGTCTTTAACTTCGGCATCATTTACTCCTTGACCCTCTTCGGGTTCAACTTTTCGGGCTTGCACCTTACTTTTCTTAGATTTGGGTGCTAGCATCATGCCAAGCTGGCGACCCTCCATTTTTGCCTTCTGTTCAACAGTGGCAAATTCTTCTGTTTCACTTTCAATTCTATCCAGCATCTCCATCCCTAACTCGCGATGCTGAACTTCTCGACCACGAAACCAAATAACTACTTTGACTTTGTCGCCATTTTCAATAAATTTAACCAAGTTTCTAAACTTGATTTGATAATCTGCTTCCTCAGTTCCAGGACGATACTTAATCATCTTGACGTGAGTTTTTTTCTGTTTCTTCTTAGCGTCGCTCTTTTGCTTCTTTAATTCATACTGAAACTTTCCAAAGTCCATCACGCGGCATACTGGCGGATCTGCATTTGGAGAAACTTCTACTAAGTCTAAACCTGCGTTTACTGCTAATTCAAGAGCTTCATCATTACTAAGGACTCCTAATTGCTCTCCCTTGTCATCGATGACTCTGACTTTTGGTGAGCTGATTAATTGATTAATCCTTGTAGTTACCTTATTTGGTCTTTTAATAATTACTCCTGATTTATTAATTCTGTCAACGCCTCTAGAGACATTGAACCCAAGTCCTCTCCGCCCCTTCGACGAACAGATACTTGGTTATTTTCTTGCTCCCGATCACCAACCACTAAAATGTATGGGTAGCGTTGCATCGAGTGCTCGCGTATTTTAAAGCCTATCTTCTCATTTCGCAAGTCCGAAATGACTCTAAGTCCTTGTTTTTTTAGATTGATCTCGACATTCTTGCTATATTCCTCTTGTTTTTGAGAAATATTGAGGATAACTGCCTGAATTGGAGCAAGCCATGATGGAAAGGCTCCCTCATAGTGCTCAATTAAAATTCCAGTAAATCTCTCGATTGATCCGACAATAACCCTGTGAAGCATGACGGGTGTCTGCTTTGAGCCATCCTCAGCTATGTACTGCGCATCAAGGCGCTCAGGCATAGAAAAGTCTGCCTGAATCGTTCCGCACTGCCATTCACGTTCAAGACAGTCTTTCAAAACAAACTCAACTTTTGGCCCATAAAAAGCGCCTTCGCCCTCTTGAAGCTCCCATTCAATTCCTTTTGCATCAAGCGCTTCTGATAGTGAGGCTTCTGCTTGATCCCAGACCTCGTCTGAGCCCACACGCTTTTCAGGCCTTGTAGACAACTTAATGTCTATATTTTCAAAGCCAAAGTGTTTATAGACCTTAAACGTTAGATCGATAAATTCTGAAACCTCAGATTGAATTTGGTCTATGGTACAAAAAATATGCGCATCATCCTGTACAAAATTACGAACGCGCATGATTCCGTGAAGCGTTCCTGAAGGTTCATTACGGTGGCATGAGCCGAACTCACCGAGCCTAAGCGGCAAATCACGATAAGATTTGAGCCCTTGCTTATAAATCTGAACATGGCCAGGACAGTTCATCGGTTTCACTGCGTAATCTCGGTTCTCAGAGTGCGTTGTAAACATCGCATCACCAAACTTATCCCAGTGGCCTGATTTCTCCCACATGGATCTGTCCATAATCTCTGGGGTATGAACCTCTTGATAGCCATTATCTTTAAAGACCTGACTCATATACTGAACAATGATCTGGTAAAGCGTCCAGCCCTTTGGATGCCAAAAAACCATCCCTGGGGCCTCTTCTTGAGTGTGGAATAAGTTTTGCGTTTTACCAATTTTTCTGTGGTCCCTTTTTTCAGCTTCCTCAAGTCTATGAAGGTGCGCTGCAAGATCCTCTTTATTCTCCCAGGCCGTGCCGTAGACTCTTTGGAGCATCTCATTGTTTGAGTCACCTCTCCAATAGGCGCCGGCAAGCTTCATGAGCTTGAAGGCCTTTAACTTACTTGTTGATGGAACATGTGGGCCTCTACACAGGTCAACGAAATCTCCCTGCTTGTAAAGAGAGAGAGTCTCATCCGTTGGAATAGACTCAATAATTTCAGCTTTGTAATGCTCACCCATAGATTTAAAGAATTCGACCGCATCATCCCTGCTCATCTCCATTCTCTCTATTGGCAAGTTTTGCTTAACAATGGCGTTCATCTTTTTTTCGATCTTCGCTAAATCTTGCTCAGAGAAACCATCCTTGTAGGCAAAGTCATAATAAAAGCCGTTGTCAATCACGGGACCGATTGTAACTTGCGCTTTAGGATAAAGCTGCTGAGTAGCCTGTGCCAAAAGGTGGGCAGTGGAATGACGTATCACTTCAAGTGCTTTGTCGTCCTTATTGGTGATAATTGCAAGATCACTATCATTTTCAATCATGAAAGAAGTGTCAACCAGCTGGCCATCAATCTCTCCAGCTATTGCTGCCTTTGCAAGGCCAGAGCCTATAGATGAGGCAACATCTGCAACAGTCAGAGACTGATCATAAGATTTAACTGAGCCATCAGGTAGTGTTACATTAGGCATAACTTCATGATTAAAAATAAAAAAACTCATTTTACCTTGATAGAACCCATCTCTTTATCAAAATTAAGAGTTTAAATATCTTTTAAATGGCACTTTAAAGGTATATTAGGCCGCTATGAAAATCAATCGTCAATCGCCAGAATTTTTAATCCTTTTAATGACAATCGGCTCTGCAATTAGCTGGGCTGTTTGGCTTAATCTTCTTAATAACTTTGCAATCGAAGAAATTAACTTTACGGGCGCTGAAATGGGAATTCTTCAAAGCCTAAGAGAAGTTCCTGGCTTTTTAGCGTTTACTGTGATCTTTGTCTTGGCTTTTATCAAAGAGCAAAAACTAGCTTATATCTCATTAGCGATGTTAGGAGCAGGAATTGTTTTAACGGGCTTTGTTGAAACAAACTTAACTTTCTATCTGGCTACTATCATTATGTCAATAGGTTTTCATTACTTTGAAACGATTAATGGCTCACTCACTCTTCAGTGGATAGACAAAGACAAAACTGCCGAGTTTTTAGGACGGGTCATTGCAACAAGGTCTGCAGCATCAATCATTGCCTTTAGCTTTGTTTGGGTTCTCTTTCAGCATTTTCAGCTTAGCTATATGTGGCTCTACACCTT
>Ga0208941_1000291_pt1 | contig 14795 bp, 14 predicted proteins | sample AOAMet2_C27A4_35_2_FD_188080 | JGI IMG/M metagenome (GOLD analysis project Ga0208941, IMG submission 188080) | Ammonia-oxidizing marine microbial communities from Monterey Bay, California, USA - C0912_C27A4_35 (SPAdes) | ecosystem: Environmental > Aquatic > Marine > Intertidal zone | place... | reverse complement strand
TGAGTTTTCAGGATTTTTTTCTGATGGTTTTTCTGTCGCGCCGTTTGGAGCTTTTTGCGACGCTTCGCCGTTCGCTTTAGCTTTTTGATCTGCTGCAGAGGCTGCCTTATCAGAGGTTGCTGGAGCGATAGGTGGTGTCGGCGGTTTTGGGGGGGCTGGTTTGATTTTCACCGGGGGTTGTGCGTTAACGATGGCTAGGCGTGCGCTGGCCATCTCGAGAAAGGCATTGTTACGAGCTTCGTTTTCCTTGGCCTTCTCATACCAATTGGTGGCCTCAGCGATTTCTTTTTTCGATTTTGCGATATCACCAAGTGCGATGCATGCAAGCGGGTTGAGGTAACTGTTTGGGTGGTTTTCGGCAATTTCAGTAAGTTTTGCCTTTGCTTCATTGACTTTGCCTTGTTCGAGAAGCCGGAGCCCGAGACTTACATTGGCTGTGTGTATAACTGGGTGTTCTGGATGCTGATCGATAAAATCTTGTAGTGTTTGTAAGCCATCGGGTTGTGAGTCTTGCCACTGCATATTTGCTAGCAAAGGCATCGAAGATGCTGCCGCAGCGCTACCTGGGTATTGCGAGATGACATCCTTGTAATCAGCGATTTCATCGGCCTTGACGAGTGCTGCTCCTGCATCGTTTTGTTCGGCCTCTTCAATGCCTGCCCAAATGACATATCCAACAATACCTAGTGAGATAAATATCGCCACAATGATAAGTTTTTTTTGATGGTTATCCAGAAATTGTTCTAATTTGCCAGGGCCGTGGTCAATTTCTGCGATGGGTATAGGTGTGTCTGCCATATGATCAATTGGTTTGTTCGGCTATGTAGCTTCATTACCGACGCATGGCAATGTTAAGTTTGAAGTATTCAGTTTGATCTTTGAAGTCGATGGTTTATGGATAAGTGCATATGAGCAGGAATGTTGGGATCGGTAAAATAAATAGGGCGATGCTCTACGGCATTCTTGACATGGGATACGTGATAAAGTCGGAAATGATGTGTGTCGTGCGCGGGCTTCTTGAGGGTGGTGTTGGTGTGATCCAGCTGCGTGCAAAGGGATATGATGCAGAGGGTGTGACATCACTGCTTCACGAGTATGCTCCCAATCTTTTGCCGCTCTGCCAGTCTTTTGAGGTGCCTCTAATTATTAATGATTTTCCGGAAGTGGCTCATGCTATCGGAGCAGACGGAGTACACATTGGGCAGGATGATGGATCTCTGGTTGATGTCAGGTCTGTAATAAGCGATTCAATGATCGTAGGGAGGTCGACCCATTCGCCCGAGCAAGCGAGGGCGGCGCTAGCTGAAGGGTTTGATTATATTGGATTTGGCCCCTTGTTCCCGACGCCGACAAAAAAAGGTAGGGCGGGAATTGGGTTGGAAAGCATTGCTGAAGTGGAAAATGATGTCGGTAATGAGATCCCCGTATTTTGTATCGGTGGAATCAAGAGAGATAATTTAGAATTGGTACTTGCATCAGGGGCGCGTCGCGTGGTCATTGTCTCGGCGTTGCTTCAGGCAGAAAGCATTCCTGCTGAGGCAAGTGATGTGATCACGTGTCTCTCCACCTGAAGGCACTTCGTTCTTATCCTCCAGTCAATATTCATCATCTATTCCAAAAACATGTCTACAATCATCGGCGGAACCATCGCCATCGACAATGTCTCCACACCCACGGACTCAGCAACAAACCTTCTTGGTGGCTCCGCCTCATACGCATCACTTGCTGCCAGCTACTACACAAAACCAGTCCATTTGGTGGGAGTTGTAGGGCACGACTATCCTGAGGAACATCTGCAAATGCTAGAGGGTCACGGCGTCACGCTCGACGGTGTTGAGCGCTCAGATGGTGAGTCCTTTACATGGGATGGTGAATATCACGAAAACATGAACGACCGCACCACACATAAAGTGGGATTAAATGTTTTAGAGAGCTGGGAGGTATTCATCCCCAGTGAGGCTGCAGGCAGTCGGATTGTGGTGCCTGCTAACATGTCACCAGAAAATCAAATTCAGATGCTTGATCAGTGCACCGCTGATGACAAATTTGTTATCGCAGATACTATGGATCTGTGGATTGAGATTGCCAACGAGCGCCTTCACGATGTGATGCAGCGCATCGACTTACTGGTAATCAACGAGGGTGAGGCGCGAGAGTTTGCAGGCACCAGTAACTTGATTCTGGCAGGGGAGAAGCTCTTGGAGAAAGGCCCTAGCCATGTGGTTATCAAACTCGGAGAATTTGGTGCCATTCTTTTTGGTCCTCAGAACCGTATGTTCAGGTTCCATGCATGGCCGCTGAAGGAGATTGTTGACCCCACTGGAGCTGGCGATACATTTCTCGGAGCCATGGCAGGATACCTCGCGTCACTGGGCGGGGTAGACTTTTCCTTTGAGCAGATCCGCGATGCAATTCTCCGAGGTTCTATCCTCGCTAGTTTTACCTGTGAGGATTTTTCTACCCATAGACTGCAAAAAGTCACTGATGAAGAAATTGACAAGAGGATGACAGCATTGAAGGAAATCAGCCACTGGTAGAGCATTTGAGTCGAAATTCGAGAGCTGGATCTGCAAACACATAAACTTTCAATCTATTGTTCACATAGTTCATAATTAGTAATTGGATTAGGCGAGCTGCTCGTATTTCACAGCACTGCCGTCACTGAGTTACTTTTCTCTAAAATATCTGTGGTTTTACGTGTTGACAGATCATGAGACATACATCAGGTTGTAAATATAGATGTGATTATATTGTGTTGCTGAAATCAGGTAAATAGCCGAATCTTTTTTTACCTTACCTCAAAATGCATGATGCGTGGTTCAGTTATTCTAGGTGTATACCTTGATTTCAAACACTGCAGTAATTATACAAATTAAAGAAACCTTCACCCTATGAATAAAATTAAACTTCTTTCACTTGGCGCATTGATGGTGACCGCCATGTATGCCAATGCGCAAACAACAGCCCACACTAAGCCAACAGGGTATGTGACCCACACCCTCAAAGCCGGTCAGTTCAATCTAATTGGCCTTACTCTGCACAACCCTGTGGTTGCTTCAGGTGATATCCAAGGTTTTACCGGAGGAACTCAGATCACAGATAGTGATGTCAATTTTGCAAATGTTCTTACAGCTGGCAAAACATATATTCTTGAAATTACTGACGCGGCTGACACATCGCTCAACGGCACCATTCAGGAAGTGACTGTATGGGGCGCTAACACATTTGATACTCCGCAGAATTTAGAGACCGAAGGTTTAGCAGTGGGTGATAAGTATCAGTTGCGTGAGGCGGCTACGCTTCAGCAGGTAATGGGAAATCCTGCTACGATAGGATCATCGTTCACCGAAACTGCTGCGGACGTCGTATGGATTCCTGATTCTGCCGCGGGATATACACGATATTTTTACCAACCTGCTCCATTGAGCCGTTGGTTCAATGCCACTACTAACACAGCAGTCGCGGGCGATATACCTCTCATTTATACAGATGGTTTTTTTGTCCAAATCAAATCCACGAATGATGTAAATTTAATTCTTACGGGAAGTGTCAAAACTGGCGAGATTGGAATTGCTGTTTCTAATGGTTTTAATCTTGTTAGTGGCGTGTATCCAGTAGGTGCTACTCTGGCTAACAGCGGTCTGAAAGATACACTCACATCTAGTTTTACCGAGACAGGTGCTGATGTAGTGTGGATGCAAGATGGATCAGGAAACTACACAAGGTATTTTTACCAACCTGCACCTCTAAACCGTTGGTTCAATGCCACCGACAATGTAACGGTAGTCGATTCTACAGCTGTCAATTTACCATCGGGTTTCTTTATCCAACGTAAAAGCACGGCAAAAAATGTGGCGATTACTCCTCCCGCTGGATATGATAATCTCTAAATGTTTAGTCGTCATTTTATTCATTTATAAATCAATGAATTTCATTAACTATTATAATTTTTAAAAAAATCATGCACAAAAAATCGTTATTATCATTAGGGTTGTTACTAATCAGCTCAACCCTATGCAAGGCTGCCACTTATACGATAACTGGTTCCAACTTTACTGATGGGTCATCTGATACAGCTATTACGGATAATGCTGGGAATGTCCTTACTAATGCAACAAACATCGCTGCAATTGGCTATTTCCGCACGTTTACTGATCCAGGAAGTGCGCCAAGCACAGATGTTAGCATGCAGACAAACTTTGCTATAGCATCTGATTTTGAAATTTTAGCTAGTAATGATTTTGATACGACGAGTGTCCTCTCAACACCTGTTTCGGGCTTCTATTCTATTAGTACGGATATAGAATCGGCTGAATCTAACACTTTAGTCACTGCGGGTGCTGGCAAAACAGCATACATCTTATTTGCAAATGATCTAAATGTTACTTCGGCTACACAAATAGCAGTGGTGCAAACAGCCAATTCTATCACGTCAGATTTTACGGGAGGCGGCCCCTTTCAGACTGGTGCGAATTTCCCAGTTACCGTTATAGTCGGTAATGTTGGTGGATCAGTAAAATCAAACTTTTTTGGTGACTTCGACAGTGCTGATTCAATAGCTTTGGAATTAGTCCCAGAACCATCCTCCGCATCGCTCCTAGGCCTCGGTGGACTTGCTTTACTCATGCGCCGTCGGCGTGAGTCGAACTTGTAGTTATCAATTTAATTATCTAAAAGACTGGCGCGATATGCGCTGGTCTTTTTTTTGGTTCAAGTTTTGACATTGATGGGGTTCGGGCGTAGCAAGTGTCTCTGCATACAGGAACGTTCTAATGAGTTCGTTTTAGCATGCATGACGTTCCAGAAGACCATGTTCTTTAGGGATGCGCGATGTGGAGGGATGGCTGAGTTGGTTTAAGGCGCTCGATTCGAAATCGAGTGTAGGTTTATAGCCTACCATGGGTTCGAATCCCATTCCCTCTGCCAGACCTCGGTCCACTATTGGTGGGTCGGGGTCTGGCATTTGGGGCTGGGTCGAGAATGCTTTCCGAGCTGAAAGCGAGGAAGTGTTTGAGTGCACAGCGCAGCCCCGTGTATCGTGGGTTTCCTTGTGATGGGAAACCCGGAGGTGGGTTTCTACAAACTAGCACAGCCTGAGCGGGCGAAGGCAATCCCATTCCCATTCCCACTGCCATCCATCATTTTACTCGAAGGTATAACGCTCTTCCTTCAACGCGACGTTTGGTGGTGTCTTTTTTTCTTCAAACCAATCGTATCCTTCTTTGAGATTAGTCCAGAATGCATGCCAGCGATGTCCTTTCGCCTTATTTAAACGTGTGGCGGACATGCGGAATGGGAAGACGTGGATTCGAAAAAAAGGCTGGCCGTTTGTCAAAGCTTGGGAGCAGAGGGTGTAGATTTCTTCGATGCCTGGATCTGTCATTGCAAAACACCCGGCGGACACACGATTGCCGTGAACCATGATGAATGAGCCAGTGTAGGCATGCGCTCGGTCGTAGCTGTTGGGATAGCCAATATTGAATGCCAGATGAAATTTACTGTCTGGTTTCATCTGCGATTTGGCGACGTAGTAAAACCCCTCGGGTGCTTGTAAATCTCCCTCTGCGAGCTTGGGCCCAAGTTTGCCGGACATGGCAGCTACTTTCCATGTTTTGAAGAGCTTAAATTTTTTGGTCTTGGTATCTTCCATCCAGATTTCCAGTTCATGTGATTCCTTAAAGATGCGGATGAATACAGGTGACCCAAGTTTCATCCCTTTTTCAGCGAGCTCTTTGGTCATGCGCGGGGTCATTCGGTAGATGACATCCTTTTCCCGGAGATGCCCTCGGGCGTAATCTTTATGACTGAGGGTGCTATGGTGATCGGGGGAGTGCATGACGGGGGATAGCTTCGAGCCATACAATGAGATAGCACCCAGAACGGAGGCTATAAAAAGTGTGATGATGGCGGGTTTTTTGAGCAAAATGTGTCAGAGTTTAGATTTCAGTGTTCAGATACTCATGGTTTGGCTATGCTTTATACACAACGACGACAGTAGTTTTGAGCTTTTTTATATGATACATTTTAGCAAGCATGTTGTCATCTTGCCAGATGTTTCAAGGATATGATGGTTAATGGATGACTGAGTCAAATAATCTGGCTCAAGTGTCGATAAGTTATCAGAAATTAACAAACCACAGCACATAATAATGCACACGATAGGAATTATAGGAGGCAGCGGACTCTATACAATGGAAGGATTCGAGCAGTCCGATGAAAGAGTGATCGTTACTCCTTTTGGGAAACCTTCGGATGCTCTGATCGGGGGCGAGATTTCTGGTCGGCAAGTCTGGTTTCTCCCTCGCCACGGTCGTGGGCACACGGTGATGCCACATGAGATAAATCACCGGGCAAACATCTGGGCGATGCGAAGTCTTGGCGTGCGCTGGCTGATCTGCGTGACGGCAGTGGGAAGCTTAAAGGAAGATTATCCCCCACGACAGATTGTTCTGCCTGACCAGTTTTATGATCGCACCAGTCGGCGTGAGCAGCACACATTTTTTGGTGGAGGAATTGCAGCGCATGTGGGCTTCGGAGATCCAATTAGCTCTGGTTTGCGTGCCATTCTGAAGGATGCAGCAAAGGAAGAAAACTGTATTGTTCATGATGGTGGCACGTATGTAAATATGGACGGCCCTGCATTTTCCACTCGGGCTGAAAGTGAGGCATACCGTAGACTGGGGTTTGATGTTATTGGCATGACAAACCTACCTGAGGCGAAGCTCGCCCGTGAAGCTGAGATTGCACTAGCTACGCTCTGTATGGTGACAGATTACGATTGTTGGCATGAGTCCGAGAGGGATGTCAGTGTTGAGACAGTTATTGAGAATCTGCATGCGAATGCAGCAAATGCGCAAAGAATCGTGGCTAGAGCGATTGGGCAGGTGCCAATAGATCCTTATTGGCCTGAGCATGATGCTCTCGCAACAGCACTAATGACGGCTCGAAAAGACTGGCCTGAAGAGACGATACAAAAGCTGAGCCCGATCCTTGGGAAATACATTTAAGTCAATTGCTGCTGGTCTGTTTTTCTTGGCATTACGATTGAATGGTGTATTTTTCAAATTGTGTCTCGAAAAACGATCATTTCAATTGTGGCCTTGTTGTTTATCGCTCTTGTGGGTGGAGCGGGAGCCATTTGGGCTTATAAAAAATATAAAAACAAGCAGAACCAAGAATTCCGTTTTCAAGGAACGCTCGGAACGGCGAACGCTAGCTTCGATGAAGCAGCCTTTAAGGCAGTCATTTTAGACGACTCTGCGATGGAAGCTGTCGTCAAAAAGCACCAGCTTGTCAGTGTGTGGGGGGTCTCGGGTGTTGATGCGGCAAAGACCATCCTCCAGCAAAAATTTTCCGTCAAGGTGAGTGATGGCAGTGTTAATGTCACTTATCAGGACAAGGACAAGGTTCTTGCTAAGGCTATTCTTGAAACCATCGTAAATAATTATTTCGATAATGTCAGGAGTAAGGGGCTGCATCGGCCGCCATCTGGATAACGCGAATTACGATTAATGATTAGCAGTTTTTGATGACATGATCATGATCGTAGCGCACTTTTGGTAGCGCCGCATACTTGTCGTTCACGCTTCGATAACCCATGGCGCATCCCACGGAAGTGGAAAATCCGCTACCTTCTAAACCGAGCAAACGGTTATATTCGTCAGCTACAATTCCCTCCATTGGGCATGCATCCACACCTATTACGGCGGCGGCTGCCATTAACTGACCGAGGGCGATATAGACTTGGTTTTTGGACCATGCTGAGATTTCTTCAGCTGACATATTAGCAAAAAATCCAGTCATCATTCCTGCATACCCTTCCAGTGTGTCGCGGCTTACGTTGCGGACTTTACATAGTCGATCCAACCAAGCATCTACGTCGGCAGGAATCATGTTGTCTTTAGCACAAAGAACTACCATGTGTGAGCAATCGGTCACTTGGCGTTGATGCCATGAATGCTCTAGCAGCGATTCTTTAGTGGACTGATCTGTTACGCTGATGAATTTCCAGGGTTGGAGGCCGAAAGATGATGGAGTTAGCACGAGACTCGCCTCAATTTTGTTCCATACCTTTGATGAGATTTTTTGTTGAGGGTCAAAATCCTTGGTTGCATAGCGCCATTCTAGGCGCGCGATTAGTTGCTGTGGTGATAATGTATCCATAGTGAAAATTGTATATTTTTATGTAATCGAGGCTTACTCGCTATCTACTGTGAGAGGCATACTGACTGATGGGAAATTTTTCAGAGTGAAGTTTAACATCAGGCCGATTTCGTCTTGGTCGTCATTGTTATCTCTTATCAAGAGTCCGAGAGACGCGGTCCAGCTGTCAAAATCGTGATACACAGAATATTGCTGAACAGCCAGCGTGCCATTATCTAGCTCCCAGCGTTGGTAAAAACCAAGTCCCCATGATTCGCTGATTCTGCAGTAGGCACGCGTTGTGATTTGGTTGCTATCCTCAAGAATTGGATGATTGTTGAGTTGGCGATATCCGAAGCTTAGCTCTAGCGCATCAGAGGGCATAAATTTGATATTTCCTGCGAACTCTCGGAAATCAGAATTACTACTGGCGATAGGGAACTGAGTTTCGAGTTCAAGTTGCATCCATGGAAGAGGAGACCAAGTAATATCGTTGTAGAGGTTTGAAACGTTACGGTCGAATTCTGGATCATTTAGGAAAAGGTCTGTGTAGGTATCCATAACCAGCCACTGGTGCGTATCGCCGTCACGCTTCGTCATTAAGTGGTTACGGGCACCAAAACGAATGATGGACCAATCCATTAAGTCATCAGTAGCAGTGAAACGCCCGGCTTCGAGTGGTCGGGGCCGTGTTGAGGCTGTAAGGGTTTCTATTCCCGCGAATGATGAATCTAAATCATTGGTGGAGAGTTGAGAAAAATTGATATAGGGTTGAAAAACATGTAGTAGCCCCTCGACTCCCCATTTCTTGTTTACCACATCTGGATAGGCTCGGGAAAATTTCATCGAGGTGTCTACTCCTGCAGAAAAATATGTTCGGTCGAAATTGCTGGATCCATCCATATTTGAATAGCGTGTGTGACCAAATCCCGCACGCGGTACGACGGCAATTTTACTGCCTGCATTTAAAGGTGCAGTAAACTCATGAAAAGTATGAAAGCGGGTGTAGCCGCGGTCGGCAAGCAAACCCATGATTTCTCTTTTACGAGGGTGCAGGGCAGGGAGTAATGCAGCTTCCGCGCGCAGGTTATTCTTTTCAAAATCTGCCAGATATTCGTCATAGACTCCCCAAGAGGTGCTGCCTTCATGAAGGATTTGGGAGCCAAAGATTGGCCGTTTTACTTGATCAATAAAAAGCTCTGGCAGCCGTGTGTCAGTTTGATAAAAATCATTGAGTCTAAGGCGTGTAAAGATACCCGCTAAGTAACTTGGATGACGGTGAAATATGCCCGCTTCATTATTTGGATTAGGATCAATTTTGAAGGTGCCGGGTTCGAAGTCTTCTAGGAAAAACCGATCACTCAAGGCGGTGATATCAAAGTCTAGATAAGTGCGGTGTTCACCTTGTTCTCGGAGATCGGCACGATGCTTGAGTTCAAGTTTCCAGCGATCTTCATTTACGTATCCTCTTGGTTCGGCAGAGCGCTCAAGTGAGGCATCCATGTCATTGAGGTAATAAAACTTGAGCCAGCCGAGATTGGGATTGTTATCCAGGCGCATATCGAACAGATCCAGACCAACTCCTAGCCCACGTCGAGAGCGAATATCAAAATTCCATTGTGATAGAAGCCATGCATCATTACGTGCACCGGTCTCCTCGTCTATTTTGCCACCAAGCATAATGCCGTAGCGATTTAGTAGGAAAAACCCCCAGTTTGATCTTGCTCCAGGAATAAAATGATAACCAAGGTCTGAATCAAGGGGTTGCGATAAATATGGAAGCCAAAAAATAGCAGTATCTCCGGCATAAATACGCAGGTTTTTGAAGATGATTCGTTCGTCAGGATAAATGGTCGTACGATCGGATCTCAACCAGAAATTAGGCTCGCTGACATCGTGTGTCGTGATATTGGCATTTTCCCCAATTAAGATTTTTTTACCGTTACGTTCTATTGCTGTAAATCGATCAGATTCCAAAAGAATGGGTCCGAGTCCACTGGCGAGGCCGCGTGTATCGAGGTGCCTGTTGCCGTAATCGTAAATGGCACGTTGACTACGATGTAGTGTTGCCCCTTGATAAATACTGACGTTTCCAGTGAGTGTGATGACTTTCTTTTTTCCATCTAAGGAAACTCGGTCAGCGAACATCTGGATGCCTGGTTTGATAGTGCCGTCGTGATGGGTCGTCGCTTTTTGTCTAACTGAGACCTGTCCGGTAAGTAATGCTGTTTCTTTTTGGGTGTTTACAGATACGCGACTTGCTTTCAATTCCACTCCGTTATCGCCTTTCACATTGACTTTACCAATAAACAAAAGAGTGCCTTTTTTGGAGTTCATCTCCATTGTGCCATCGTGATCGACACGAATGCTGTTAGGCGTTTTTGGCATGTCGGCAAAGTCGGAGCCGGGCAAGCCGTCACCCTCTTTATGGGGCGCGTTAAGTTGTGCGTTGAGCGAGCCAATACACAGAGAAAATAAAATACTAAAATCAATAAATCTCATGCTGATGTATTGTGTCGGTATCAGACATGCAGAGTAAAGGGGAAAGCGAAGATGTCGTGTGGAAAAATCAAACGTCTTCGCGGCTTGTTATAAATCTGGGTGAGTTTTGCCCCGTCGGCGTGTTTCTAGCTGTTGCGTCAATATGATTTTGGCACGGTTTATCAACCATGTCTTAGCTGCCGGCTGCAAGAGAGATAAAGCCCAGCGGAGCACTACCATACTTACGGTTGATGATTTTGCCTTGCGTATTTTTTTGGGGCGCTTAAGCGCTAAAGTGGCGAGCAGTCCTGCGCCGACGGATCCAAAAAAAATTGCTTTAGGTTTACGTAGGACCAAATTGCGCAGCTGTTTTTTTACGCTAAGCATCTGTTTAACGTCGTTACGGCCAGCATTGATGAGCACACGGTTCTCAGAAAGCTTCGCGGTGAGCTCCTGTTTGCGCTTGGCTATTTGTTCCTTCTTACCCATACCTTATCGTTTTTTATTTCTTGGCGAGTTAGCTCAAACAGAGGAGCAGAGGGCTTTTTCTTCAGTAGCATTAAGAGAATCGAAGCTGCGATAGCGTGGATGATAACCAGGGCAACAAGCACGATTACCCAGCCGTGGGTGTGGGGTACATGATTAGCGAGTTGTTGTTCTGCCCAGTCGCCAAAAATGCCGACAAGGCACGCCATTGTGGATATCCAAGTGATAAAAATACAGACTAGGAATGCGAGAGCCAAGACTAACTTACGCACAGTGAACTCAGCTGCTTCTCTCGCTTCGATAGCTGTGAGCTCGACACGGGCAGAGATAAACTCGGAAACGGCGCGCTTCAATATTCCTGAGGAATCATCATCTCTGCCTGAATGATCAAGCTGAGGAGATGGGTCCTGTTGCTGTTGAGTATTTTCTTTCATGACCAGAAACAAACAGAATACAGATCAAAACGACAAATGCTGCGCAATAAACAATACTTGGTACGTGAAATGCAAACGCACGTAACACTTTTGTGCTGGCAGTTGGCAATCAAGTTTTGAATTGACTGAACTAACGCCGTAAAATCAGGCCGATGACGATACCTGCACCCAGTGCAGTGAGCACAGATTTTGTAGGGTGTTGGCGGATATACTCTTCAGTATCGGCATGTACTTCGCGAGCCTTGACACGGCTGTGCTGAAGTTGTTCGCCGGCGGCCTCTTTGAATTGTTGTGCTTTAACGCCTGCAGTCTCTTTTATCTCGTTGGCCTTACTACCTGCGAATTCGCGAAATTGTTGAGCTTTATCTACTGCGGTCTGTTTGAGCTGTTGAGCTTTGGCACCAGCGTCTTGGGTGATTTGCTTTGCTTTATCTGATGCTGCTGCGCGGAGGTCGCCCGCTGCTTTCTGGGATGCGTGAGTTTCACTCATCGGAGAATCGTTGCCGAAATCGGGGTTTGCGAATGTTTCTTCCATTGTATTGTTTAGTTGTAATTTGCTGATAATAGACGGAGTCGTTATCTACTTAGCTATGTTTCCATGCCAATAGATAGTGTGAGCCCAGCGATGACTCTGGAGGATAAAAGCTGTGACTCAGCGATATGGTGACATTATTCTACGCCTAACGCAAGAGGTCCTGTGTCAAAAAACGATCTTTATTGTCATAATGGGATAAGAGTGTGAATATTCCCGTATTGTTGATCGATTACAGAAATGGGTTGGATTCAATTTCTCTTCCTACAGTGGTTTCCGGTCCGTGTCCTGGAAATACCCGTGACTCAGGAGGCAAATTTAGAATTTTTTCTTGGATGCCTCGAGTAAGCAAATCCATGTCGCCACCGGGCAAGTCAGCACGGCCAACTCCTCCAGCGAATAAGGTGTCACCAGCAAAGACGAGGTCATCAGTCAAAAAAACCAAGCTATCCGTTGCGTGTCCGGGAACATGCTCAAGCCGGAAGTGCCAACCCGCTGCCTCGAGTTCTGAGTTATTATCCAGCACATTATCTACCTCGTATGGTTCAATTTTGAGGGGGATACCTGATTGTTTTAGTAATAGTTCCAGTGTGAGCTCTCGTGAGTATGCAGAATATGCATGAAGTCGCACCCCCTGAGCTGATAATGCCGCTGCATCCTCAACATGATCGTAATGCTGGTGTGTTAACAGCAGGTCGGTCAGCGATACGCCCAATGAAGCTACCCAGTCACATACGCCCAGTGGCGCGTCTATGAGAATAGCTTTATCATCACGCTGAAGAAGGTAGGCGTTTGTCTCTGCCATGCCGCCTGTAAAAGTGTTAATTTTAATATCCATGCTCAGACCTTGCGCATGATTTTTGTCTTATCCAGATTTTTTTTGCGTCATAACTGGCTTCACACGAACATGTTCTATATAACACTATTCTTCCGAACAGCTTTTTGTGTTGACGTATCAGCTTAATGAGATATATGTGATGAATATTAAAACAAACTATTGTCATGAGCACCGCAACCGTTAAAACCACATCAGCCAATTCTTCCGCCAGCAAATCAACTGCCCAAGCGGCCAATGTAGCCGAAAATATTCCAGCTACATCAACTTCCTCTACTACTAAAACTAAGTCTAAAATGCCTACTAATAAAAATTCTGCTGCCGAGGAAAAACTTGCAGCCGCGCGAAAGAAAAATCTCGATCTTGCAATATCTCAGATACAAAAAGATTTTGGAGAAACCGCTATTATGCGACTTGGCGACGGTCATCGTGTCGACGTTGACGTCATTCCCACCGGTAATTTGCTCATTGACCGTGCTCTTGGAGTTGGAGGGTTTCCCCGCGGCCGTGTTGTCGAAATTTATGGGCCCGAATCGTCCGGAAAAACAACCCTCACACTTACCGTTATCGCTCAGGCACAGAAACGCGGCGGGCTTGCAGCATTTGTCGATGTTGAACATGCACTCGATCCTGCATATGCAGCCAAACTCGGTGTAAATATTGATGACTTGTTAGTCTCGCAGCCAAACTCGGGTGAGGAAGCACTTCAGATTGTTGAAACACTGGTACGTTCCAATGCTATCGACGTAGTCGTTCTCGATTCCGTGGCTGCATTAGTTACCAAGCAAGAGCTAGCAGGTGAAATAGGTGATAGCACAGTGGGCACACAGGCCCGCTTAATGAGTGCAGCGATGCGTAAGCTCACGGCCCTTATTTCCAAGGCACGCACTACTTGTATCTTCACTAATCAAATCCGTGAAAAAATCGGTGTTATGTTTGGCAATCCCGAGACTACCCCTGGTGGCAGAGCTCTTAAATTTTTCTCTTCGGTACGCGTCGACATTCGTCGTATTGGACAGATAAAGGCTACCGATGGAACCGTTACCGGAAATCGCACACGCATCAAGATTGTCAAAAACAAAGTGGCGGCACCATTTACCGAGGCTGAATTCGATATTATGTATAATGAGGGGATTTCCTCAGTTGGTTCGATGCTCGATCTTGCGTTGGAATACGATATCGTGCAGAAACGTGGTTCATGGTTCAGCTATTCTGGAAACCAGCTGGCTCAAGGACGTGACGCTGCCAAGGTGGCCCTGAAGGAGGATGATGCGTTATACGCTGAAATTGAGGTGAAAGTTAAAGAATCGATGGCTGCTGAAAATGCGTAGTGTGCACCGTATCCATTCACGTCATATTACTGTTCACTCTTCATTGATAAATTATAATTAATTAATGAAGATTTAGTGCAGGGTCTTCTGTTCGATGGACTGCTATATTTCCATCATTGTTGATTTAAAATAACCACCGTCGATTGAGATTAGTGCATGAGGGGGGAGTTCCCTACACTAGCTAAGCTCATTCGTTGAGTGTAATCTCGATTCTAAAAAACTGATGATTTGATGTATTTGAAAGTTCATAAGTGACTTGTTCAAATTCAGTATTTATCGAATTCACTGTGGTTTTGGTGATCAGCGAAGAAGCATTAGCCCAAGTTCCGGGTGCCATTGTGATGGTTGATTTAAGGTCGTAGCTGATAGCGCGTTCTACGAAATCTTTATGGCGTAGGTATGACAGCTGTATGATACCATTCACCATTTTAAGCTCTGGGAGTAGCGGAATGCTGGTCTCTGGCAGCAAATGTGATGGTGTAGAAGGGTCACCCCCAAAGGCATATTCTAATAAATTACCGAGGCCATCTAAATCACTATCACCTGTGGGGGTA
>Ga0208941_1000268_pt1 | contig 15667 bp, 15 predicted proteins | sample AOAMet2_C27A4_35_2_FD_188080 | JGI IMG/M metagenome (GOLD analysis project Ga0208941, IMG submission 188080) | Ammonia-oxidizing marine microbial communities from Monterey Bay, California, USA - C0912_C27A4_35 (SPAdes) | ecosystem: Environmental > Aquatic > Marine > Intertidal zone | place... | reverse complement strand
TGCGAAAGTCTGCCCATAGTCGTCAAAGACAAACCCCCAAGGGTTCACCAATCCTTTCGACAGGACCTCGGCACGCTGTGTCTCAGGCCTGAGGTGCCAGATCCCCCCACCCATGAGACGGCGCACGCCGTGTGGAGTTTCAAGGTGACTGTGGATGTAAATCGACTGCAAGAAGTAGAGCATGCCGTCGGGCCCCTGTTTGAAGGTGTGCACGATATGGTGAGTGTCCTCGGTGCCGAAACCAGAAAGCACCACAGTGCGTTTATCTGCTTTACCATCGCCATCAGTATCTTTGAGAAAAAGCAGCTCTGTGGAGTTGGCAACATAGGCGCCGCCATCGGCTGGCATCACCGCAGTGGGGATATGTAGGTTGTCGGCAAACACGGTACGTTTGTCAGCCTTGCCATCGCCATTGGTGTCCTCAAGCACGAGCACGCGGTCATTTTCCTCCGCTCCAGGAACAATGTGAGGATACATGCCACTGGAAACAAGCCAGAGCCGTCCCTGAGTGTCGAAGTTCATCTGCACTGGCTTCGCAATCATCGGATCGGATGCAAACAGCTCGATTTGCATACCTTCCGGCAGATTGAAGGAGGCCTGTTGCTTGACGGGATCGGGGTCAGGAATATCCTTGAGTCCACGCTGAGCGTGGGCTGCTAGAATTCCGAGCGACAGAGTAAGTATAATACGTGTGATCATTTACTTGGTAGCGAGGGTGCTTTGTTTGAGGGTTTCGATTTGCTTTTCACGCTCGGCGATAAGCGGATCGAACATGGGTAGTTCCTTGACGTTTTGACCTTGCTCGTGCTTGCGAAACAGCCGCAGGTAAGTTTCGTTAGCGGGGCGCCATTGCTGGAAAAAGAGTTTGTTTTTAGCGATGATGTTCTTGCGTAATTGAATGCCACTCTCAGATTCCAGCTTGTGGTTGGGAACGGGAGTTAGGCCGAGTGACTTGACAAATTTTGGAGCAACATAGCAGTATCCTCGCTCGCTAAAATGCAGGCCATTGCTTGTCTTCCCCTTTACGCCATCACCAACAATGGTAAAAAAATCGGCATAGGCATGTTGATTTTTTCTCGCAAGATCGGCTATTGCTTTGGCATACGAGGACAGTCGTTTGTTGTGATCCTTCATATCGGGCATAGGAGCATCCAGCGTTTCTGCAGGAGGTGGCGAAACAAGAATGACAGCACGCGGGTTGGATGTCTTTTTGATCATTTTTAAAAGCCGATCATAACCAGCCAAGAATTCCGCCATCCCCTCATCTCCCTCAAAGGCTGCTACAGCACCATAGCAGACGATCACGACATTAGGTTTCAGCTTCGTTAAATCGGCTGTAAGACGATTAAACCCTTCCTGTGGAGGTCCGAAATAACTACGTGCATGGCCAAATACTGTGTCACCACTCCAGCCTAGATTTCGAAACCTGAGGTTCTTTTTGTCAGCCGCCAATGTAAGACCAGTCTCAAGGTGGCCATAGTTATGAGCTCGCTCGATGACAGTATTTCCCAACAGAACAACCATGTCATCATCTTCAAATAGGTCTGCATCAAGTCGAGATACAGAAATCAGCGCAACTAGTAGTAATTTTCTTCCAAACATCAAATGCATGATCACGGTTACGTTTATTGAAGCAAGTAAGTTTCGCACAAATTTAAAAAGAAAATGCCTATCGAAATCAGTGGCATGTGTGGCGGAAAACTTTTTTGATACCTTGCCAAAAAAAACACCAGTCACAAATAGTTGTGAATTGCGACGCCCACATAAATTTACGGAAAACAAAAATGGAGCCGGTTAACGGATTCGAACCGTTGACCTACTGATTACAAATCAGTTGCTCTACCAACTGAGCTAAACCGGCATTGATGGTGTGAAATCGGTGATGACCGAAAGCGGCGCGAGTATTTCCATTTCGCTTCATTATGCAAGTTTTTTGTAATCAATTATACTAGCATATGAACCCCTCAATTAATTATTGAAAAAATGCGCCGTTTTAAGAACACGCGACCGAGATGAACAATACATCAATGTAAAGAGACAAGGCATCGTGCTCATAAAAAATATAAGCTCTTAGACTATCGCTAATACATACCTGTGTTTGATTAAACTCATATTAATAAAGCAATCAATACGTTTATCCATCATTGTTTAGATAGACAAGATTGCCGCCAACCTAATAACCAGAGAAGTATTGCCGCCACGAGTATCGTTGATAAACCGATATGAAGAACCTGCGTGATTGGCAGAATACCCACCTGCGAGAGAACCAATCCAAGAATCATCTGTGAGACGACTGTACCCATGATCACCCCCTCAAGCTTGCCCTTTGAAGACCATGCGCGAGGACTATTTAAGTAGAAAATTCCAGCGGTAATTAGTATCGCCCATGAGCCACTGCGATGCACCAAGTAAGTGGGGCTTTGCTCAAGCTCCTCTACCCACTCAGAACGTGGTGCGTCAGGATGAGTTTTTTTTAACTCATCGGTTTTTTCACGAATTTGCGAACCCAACACACCTTCGGCAAGCACCAGAAGAAGCAACATCACGCCGAGTTTTCCTAGCCCCTTTGACAAAGCATTTTCTGGCAGCTGCCATGGATTGTCACAACCACGCCATGCTACAAATACAAGCACACAAAGCATAAGAATTGCCAACGCCATGTGCAGAGTTATCACTCCGGGTTTTAGTCCACTGTAAACAATTTGTGCCCCCATCCACGCGTTTACACCCAATAACACGAGAGCAAAAAAAGCAGCTACTGTAACCGATGGTCGCTTCTTAAATTGCCATAACGACATGATGAATGTCGCTAATGTAAGAAAGCCAAGAGGTAAGGAAATCAAACGGTTAACATATTCCGTCCAAGTATGAACTGGGTTAAAACTCTGAATCACAGATGCGCGCGTAATGGTATCGGGATCAACCCCATGTCGAGTAGCCATGCGTCTGAATTTTTCAATATCGAGCTTTCCGGGGTCAATTTGATCCGCATTTGTTGGAGGTATTAAACACCCCCAACACGTCGGCCAATCAGGACATCCCATCCCTGCACCAGTGGCTCTCACGATGGCACCAACAAATAAAAGGACGACTAAAGCAATGCATGTGGCGATGGCCACTCTCTGAAACCGATTCACACGGTGAACCTATGCTCTATTATAGGAGGTCGCAAGTCTCTGACGCTCATAATGTGACATTTAATGCTTAGGATTTCTGAATTTCCTATTAGCCTCGAAGCATGCCTCAGCAAGCACCCAACATTCGCCGCGCAGCGATCTCAGCATTACGCGCATGGTCCAAAGGACACACCTATATGGATACTCTAATCGAGCGTCACGCCACTAAAAATGGAGTAACTCGTCAGGATCGTGCACTTTTACAATCGATCGTCTATTCCGTGATACGTAACAGACGAATTCTTGACTTGTGGATCGGGAAACTACGTAAAGGCAAGCTGGACCATGAGACACGTGACATACTACGTGTCGGCTTAAGCCAACTTTTACTGTTAGGTATAGCTGATCACGCGGCTGTTAATGAAACGGTCAATTGCGCCAAATCCTCTGTTAGAGGTTTGATTAATGCAGTGATGCGCCAGGCTATTACAAGGCGAGGCAGACTCTTGGCTGATGTCGCAGAAATGTCTCCTCCAGTACGTTTCTCACATCCCGACTGGCTATGGAACCGTTGGCGCAGACAATTTGGGAAAAAAGATGCACTACAGTTGTTAACTTGGAACAATGAGCAGGCTGTAACGCTCGGGCGAATTAACCCACTCATACCTGAAGCAGCTGAAGCGGTACTAGCATATGAAAATTCAACTCCCATCGAAGGCTTAGATGGATTTATCAAAATCGAAGGTGCTCCACCGGCCGATTGGATGAGGAATGGGTATATCTATATCCAAGATCCCGCCACTTGCCATTGTGTGGATTTATTAAATCCTCAACCCGGCGAGTCGATACTCGATGCATGCGCCGCACCAGGAGGTAAAACCGCTTTGATGGCGGCGGCTATGAAAAACCGCGGAGAGATCCTCTGTACGGACAGTAATGAAAAACGCCTCCCCCGACTAGATGAGAATCTAACAAATCTTGGGGTTAGCATCGCAAGCGTCAGGACCTTTGATTGGACGCATCAAGCTCCTGATGAGTGGCATGGATTATTTGATGCTATCCTCTTGGATGTGCCGTGCTCAAACACTGGCGTTCTGCGACGCCGTGTTGATGCACGCTGGAGATTGAGGGCAGAACACATAACGGATCTGTGTAGTATTCAATACTCCATCCTTGAAAACGCCCTGCCATGCCTTCGTGATGGAGGTCGCATTGTCTATTCGACGTGCTCAATCGAACCAGATGAAAACAAGTCTCTCATTGAAAAATTCATCAGCGAGCACTCGGATTGGCAACTCACAAAAAGTCACCAAGCACTTCCATTTCGAGATAATACTGATGGCGCCTATGCTGCGCGCATTGAGCGGTTTTGATAAAGCACAGCATGATAGGTCTCGACGCACGCTATCTCATCCCTTAAGATCCCCTCCAAGATGAAATCTTGTTTTAGTATTCTTGTCGCTCTTGTTATTCTAGTCGTTTTCATTGGCACAGCTGGAGTTCTCATATACACCAGTTCTAACACCGAGGTAAGTGCTGGCCCAGAAGCCGAAGACGTCACACCATGACCTCAAAAATGCTGAAGGAAACGACGGAGCCAAACACCCCCAGATCCATCTGCTTATATGGAGGCACATTTGACCCAATTCATCTAGGACACACCCACATTGCAAAAGCGGCCCTTGATCGCTTCAAGTTTGAGCAGGTTATCTTTCTACCCTGCAAGCAATCTCCTCACAAAACCAAGGAAAGGCACGCAGCCAAACATCACCGCCTCGCCATGTGCAAACTGGCGATTACCGACTTGGACTGGGCTAATGTGGATGATTTTGATCTTAACTCTCCAGAACCCTCCTATTCATGGAGAGTGGTGGAGGCAATGCAGAACCAGTTTCCTGGTGCTCAATTATTTTGGCTGATGGGATCCGACCAATGGCAAGCATTACACAAATGGAATCGGCCAGACTACCTCGCTGAATTGGTCGAATTTATCGTTTTCTCTCGCGGAGCAACTCCCATTGAACGCTCTGGATTTCAAATGCACGCCATACATGGGGCGCATCCAGCATCAGCAACGATCATTCGCGAGAACACTCCTGGCCGCCAACAAAATGATTGGCTTCATCCGGAGGTGCTTAAATATATAAAAAAACATCAGCTTTACCATGACGCCGCTAAATTCAATAAAGCGGATGATTGACCTCTATCGTAAAAAACGCTAAACTTCTATTCAGTCGTTCCAATTTAGATGAGTTCATAAATCAATACCTTCCTCTATCCCCCATTCAGATACCATGAAACATTCCCTTCACTCAATACCTAGCATTTTGTTCGCCACAATCGTAATGTCTGGCAGTGCTTTTGCCCAGAGCCCTAAAGAGGCAACAAAAACCGATCAGCCAACAAAAGACACCCCAGCGGTGAAAGTGTGGCGTGAATTCATGAACTTACCGCTTGAGAAACGTAAAGAATTTGGGGGGAAGCTGCTCCGCATACAGAACATGTTTAATCAAAAGAGAATATTTGATGCTCTAGCAATGATTGATGAAGTTGATTCTATATTCAAAGATCACCCGGCAACGCTCAATATCAAAGGCGCATGCTATGTGGAAATTCGTGCTTTCGGCAAAGCCACCGCAATTTTCAATCGTATTCTGAAGATCGCACCTGACAATATCAATGTGCAATTCAATCTAGCAGAGGTCGATTTTGTGACCAAGCGGTGGGAGTCGGCACACAATCGCTTTGAAAAGATTCTCTCTAGTATGGGTGAAAACAACATAGGTATGTTACGCCTGTGTGAGTTCAAGCTGTTGTTGTGCAAAATCAACACTAACAGGGAAAAAGAAGCCAAGTCCCTTGCTGAGAAATATGATGAATGGGATGATTCACCATTTTATTACTACTCGCGGGCAGCATTACTATACAATCAAGATAACAAAATTGATGCTGAAAAAATGTTACGCAACGCACGTTTTGTATGGCGCAACAACAGCGTCCTTGCGCCATGGCAAGACACCCTGATCGAGTTTGGCTACATCCGCAGCTTTTATGGCGGCGATATCGTCCCTGATTCCAAAAACAACGGAGAATAATCTGCTAAATATTGGTTATGTAAGCTCAAGTGGGTAGTCAGTAACCTGCTCGAAATGTATTCCATAGGTAGCCGCGATTTCTGGAGCTGATGATTGGCTGTAAATATCACGGTAATATATCTCCTTGATACCATAGGCACACAAGGTTTGCATGCAAGAGGTGCAGGGCATTGTCGTTGATGCCATGAGCTTCACCTCACCTCGCTTAAATAAGCTGCAAAGGTTCACCTCAGCATGAAGCATAAACTTTTGCCGTTGATCACGGTCATCCCAAAAGCCTTCCGGCGCATCAAATCCTGGCGCAAGCCCGTTGTAGGCAGTACCGATCACGCGGTTGTCAAAATCCAACGCTGCAGCGCCTACTTTGCGAAATGGATCTTCAGATCTCAAACTCGCAACATGTGCTAATGCCATGGCATACTGTGGAATTGTTATTCGCCCACGCGGTCTATCCTCTGAATCGTTCATACGCAAAATCGAACACTCTAGAGGATGTAATGTCGAGTGCGAAGAACCATATAGGCTTGTACCGATACTCATAGTTCCCTAATTTTGATGATCCAAAGCTAGGTTTACCCTAACTAAGCTACCCTAGCTGCAATATTTTGTTATCAAAGACATGGTGAATAACTTATCACCACGCACGTGCATACACCTGCGTAACTGGCTACATTATGAGTTGTAACTGATCATTCTAGCAATGAGTTAAGTGGTTATTAGCCAAATGCTTTCAGAAAGGCTACCTCAAGAGCAAGTTGCTCTTGTGCATTGGTTTCGAGATTAGCACGAAGATCTTCCAGTGCACCAATTCTCTGAAGCAAATCAGCAAGTGTGTGCGCCTCCGCCACTTTGTAGGTGCTGGAATTCACCTGAGGTAGATCCAGTTCAGACACGCCACACTTTTGACGAATGACATCACCCATCCAGGCGATGATCGTCTCCAACACTTTGTCCCGCTCGTTGAGATACTCAGCCTCCGTTTGTGCGAGGTAAAATACCTCACGATCCTTGAGCCATGCGACACTATCAGTGGTGTTCTTATATTTCTTACTCTCTTCCCTAAATGCCAGATCATTTGCTTTGCTGATTTCAGCCTTCTTGATCGCAAGGACTTGACTAAGGCATGCCCTCAAGGTCAGAGCGGTTGCGATGTTACCTAGGCCAGAGCGAGTGTAGCGTGTGAAGACATCGAGCATTTTCTGACCACACTCGCCCGCTTCACGCTTACCGGTGGCCGTCATCAGCGGCAGTCGCACGCAACGGGACAAAATAGTAGGGAGCAAAAGTTCAGGGGCATCACTAAGCAACAACAACAGGCTATCCGGCGGTGGCTCTTCGAGAGTTTTGAGAAAGGCGTTCTCAGCCTCGATACCCATGCGGTCGGCATGTAAAATCACGCCTACTTTCCAGCTACCGGGAGCCGAGGCAACGTGAAAGGCTTTTTCTAATGCACGCATGTCATCGATGGAAATCTTACGAGATTTTGACCTTGGTCTGACGATACGCACCAGTTCACCTTCCAGTTCGTCGAGTGACTTCTCAATGGGTATTTCAACTTCACCAAAAAGATTGGCAGCTGAATCGACTTGAGCCGGATTGACCAGTGATATGATTTTTGCTGCCAAGGCAGATTTTCCACTACCCATCTCGCCAGTTAGTAAAAAAGCGTGAGCTAGTCTCTCCCGCTGGTGGGCTAGCTCAATTAGATTATAGGCTTTTTCCGCTGTAAATGCCATCAAGGACATCCTGCACCCCCACACCATCAACTCAATACCAAAAGCTCAAGATAATACTAAGTTTGCAAAACAAATCTACTCGCGCACAACGTTACAAGATTGTGATCTTTGCTAAACTAGTAAAATAATCGCACAAGTCATACTGACATAATATTTTACCATGAAAAAAACACTAATCCATATATCCCTAGGCATTGCTCTACACGGGTTAATCATTGCAGGCCCTGCGCAAGAAATTGCAAAAAAGCACGCAGCTGCGTCGGCGACTGAACTTGAAGCATATCTAAAAACCAATCCCAATGCTGAGGATAAAAATGACGCCGTCGAACTCCTGCTCATGGCGTATGACATGACCGGCAACACCAAAAGCAGTGCCGCGCTACTACAAGAAAAATTTAACGCCCTTGGTTCTGGTGCCGATGTCGAAGCTCGCAATCTATTTATGACAACACGTGCACTTTTTGAACTTCTCAAAGAAGAAGGCAACAAGAAAGGTGCTCAAAAGCTCCTCGCCGACGCCAACAAGAAATGTGCAGGTAATGAAGCAGCCGCACAATTAGCTCAGGCCTTTAGCCAAATGGAGAGTAGCCTTAAAGCACCCAGCAAGGGCGAGACCATGGACCTGAAGTTTACCAGCCTTCAAGGCAAGAGTATTGACCTAGACGCTATGAAGGGCAAAGTCATACTCGTCGATTTCTGGGCAACGTGGTGCGGTCCATGTATTGCAGAGCTACCTAATGTAATCAATGCTTACAACAAATACCACAGTAAGGGTTTTGAGGTTATTGGGATTTCACTGGATAAAGCAGAGGATAAAGCAAAACTTCAAAGCTTCATCAAAGACAAAAAAATGCCCTGGCCTCAACATTTTGATGGTCTTGGCTGGGCAAATAAGTTTGCCAAAAAATATGGTATTTCTGGCATACCAGCTACTTACCTCATTGGAACTGATGGCAAAATCGTCGCGACCAACCTTCGCGGGGCAGCCTTAGAGGAGGCTGTGAAAAAACATATCGCTAAGTAATACAAATATCAGATATCCAACGAGCAACTCCTCACTGGGGCTCACTCGCCGCCCCCCACATCTTAGCAAAAGCATCAACTGCTTCAGCAAATCGCGGTGAAGTTCCAAGAGCCGGAGCAATTCGAACATTTCTACCGCCAAGTATATGGGTAACCCCGTGCACGAGTGATCCTTTCCCCAAACCAAGGTCAATAGGTATGTCCCATCCCCCATGCTGCCCATCATTGAGAAGGTATGGCACAACAATGACTTTAGTCTCGTTACATAAATCGTGCCACTCGCTTACCTTTGGGGATTCCTCAAGCCATAAATCGGTTACTTGAGCCCAACACGCGGCCTGACGTAATGAAGCAAGGTGATGTAACATGGTTTGCTTGGAGCACGAGTTTTTAACAGATCCATGTCCGACTACGAAAAGGCTCGTGTCTTGCGGCTTCCAATCGCCCATAACCTCCTCGGCTGCATCATTAAGCAGCTCTGACATCATTGGGTGCGTTCCCACAGGTGGGCTACATTGGATACTGTTTTTCCTCTCAGAAAGATTAAGTATTCTCGGGATCACTTGTCGGGTAAAATATCCTTCTGCTAGAAAATCAGGAACGATGGTTACACGAGCCGTTTTGATGTTATCTAAACATGATTCAATCAACGGATCCTCCTTTAAAAATGCTACCTGAACGTCTGCATACTTGTTTGTTTGGCTCAGGAGCTTCGCATGAGAGCGTACCGATGCCGAAGACTCAGTGTGCTTCGAGGATCCATGCCCCAGAACCATCAAGGTGGTATCAGATTGATCACTCACGTAGACAAAAAAATAACTAATTAAATTTGGTAATCATTCGTATCCGAGCTGAGGTGAAGCCCACATTCATACTTTTCACCGCCGAAGCGTGACTGCTCAGCCGATATATTCTCACCGACAGGCCTGGTGGAATGCCAATCCCCCATTGTCTTGTAGCCTTGGGCTTCGAGAGGATGCTTGAGTAAATTGTTTTCATGAAAATAAGAAGCAATCTGTGCATCTGCCCAATCAAGAATTGGATAAACTTTAAGCGTTCGCTTCTGTTGTTCGGCAAATGCACGGTCGGCACGAGTGTTCGAATGGCTTTTACGCAATCCACTGATCCAAATATCTGCTCCCAGCTCTGTGAGTGCACGATTCATGGGCTCTACCTTATTTATAAGACTATAGCGATTTACGCCTTCACTACCCTGCTCCCATAGCTTACCAAAAACAGCTTCTTGCCGCGCTGCAGAATATTTTGGCTGATATATTTTAACATCAATGTTCAGCCATTCTATAAGCTGTTCGGCATATTGATAGGTTTCAGGGAATAGATAACCGGTATCAAGCCAGACAACTGGGATTTCAGGTGCATTCTTGCTTACTAAATGCAGCATCACCGCCGCTTGTAGCCCAAAACTCGAACTCAGCACGAGTCGAGATCCGAATTGGTCGTGTAACCAAGCCACACGCTCAGCCGCATTCATACTTGTGAAGGCAGTGTTGATCATCTCAACACCTACATTCTGAACATGATCGTCTGCTTGCGCTTTCATAGCTAGCTAATATTGGCATGGAAATTATTCCCAGCAGTTGTTTCCTTGATATAACCGGCACGAATAACGAAATCTCCAAAATGCTCTCCGTCATTACGAGCTTTGGCATAATCTTTGATAATAGGAGCGAGCAGCTCCTTAATATCCGATCCAGGAACTGCTTCCTTGTATAACTTGTTGAGCCTCTCGCCATGAAAACCCGCTCCAAGGTAGACGTTATATTTTCCGGGTCCTTTACCGACAAACCCAATCTCACCTAAGTATGGTCTTCCACAGCCGTTTGGGCACCCAGTCATCCTAATTGTAATGGCGTCGTGCCGCAGCCCAGCTTCTTCTAATACTTCCTCAAGCTCAGTGATTAAGTCTGGCAGGTAGCGCTCGGCCTCAGCAAGGGCTAGGCCACATGTTGGCAATGCAACACATGCAATAGAATTGAGCCTCATCGCACTACGTTCGTGACTTTTTAAAATACCATATTCACCTAACAAATATTCAATTTCAGGTTTTTTCGAATCAGAAATATTAGAAATAACAAGATTTTGATTGGCCGTCATTCGGAACTCACCATCGTGAATTTTAGCTATTTCGCGGAGCCCTGTCTTCATAGGATAAGCGGAGCTGTCGATTACCCTACCACCTGGAATAAACAAATTCAGATGATGCATTCCACTATCATCGGTTGTCCAGCCAAAGCGATCACCATTACTTTCAAACTTAAATTTACGCACAGGCTCTAGTTTGTATCCAAGATACTCCTCAAGCTTAGACAAAAAACCGTCAGCCGTCATGCGTTCAACGGTGTATTTCAAACGGGCAAACTTGCGGTCACCACGCTCACCGTAATCACGTTGAACAAGCATCACTTTCTCAGCAACATCGATCGCCTTATCAGGTGTAATGAAACCGATAACATCTGCTAGACGAGGAAAGGTTTCATTCTGTCCGTGAGTCATGCCCATCCCTCCACCTACCGCGACGTTGTAACCAACAATTTTTTTGTTTTCGACAATGGCAATAAAAGAAAGGCAATGTGCATAGAGATCAACATCATTGGATGGAGGTATAGCGACAGTTATCTTGAACTTGCGCGGCAGATATGTCTTGCCGTATAGCGGCTCAATCATTTCTTCACTAGAAACAACCTTCTCCTCATCAAGAAAAATCTCATGGTATGCTCGAGAACGAGGCATCAGGTGGTCACTAATTTTGTGTGAGAAATTTACTACTTCAGCATGTAGCTCACTTTGATGCGGATTTGCATTACAGATGACATTACGATTAACATCGCCACAGGCCGCAATGCAGTCAAGAGCGGCGGTATTCATACCCTGAATAGTCTTCTTCAGATTGTTTTTAATAACACCATGCAGCTGCCAAGTCTGGCGTGTAGTAATCTTCAGCGTCCCGTTAGCATACTGATCGGCTATGGAATCCATCGCGAGCCACTGCTCGGGTGTTGAAACACCACCAGGCAAGCGCACACGGATCAGAAAAGAATATGATTTTTCCAGCTTTTTCTTACGACGACCTGCACGGACATCACGGTCGTCCTGCAAATACATACCATGAAACTTACTGAGCTGTTGGCTATCAGCACAAATAGACCCCGTGTTTGTATCGGCAATTTCCTCGGCGAGAGTGCCACGTAAATAATCGCTATTTTCCTTAAGCGGCTCGTTTGGTGAAAGTTTTTCGTCTTTGATCATTTTCTTATAGAGTTTTTTCTATTAATAAACATCACGTTGATAACGCTTATCTTTTTTGAGTGCCGTGAGATAGGCAGCAGCATCGTCAGCATTCATATCGCCTTGGGTTTCTATAATCCGCAACAAGGTATCGTGCACATCCTTGGCCATGCGTGAAGCATCTCCACATACGTAAAAGTGCGCTCCCGTTTCAAGCCATCGCCAAATCTCGGAGGCGTTCTCAAGCATCTTATGCTGAACGTAGATCTTCTCTGGCTGGTCTCTTGAAAATGCAACATCAAGTCGAGAAAGATGACCCTCTTTCAGATAATCTTGTAATTCGGTCTGGTAGAGAAAGTCTTCGTTGTAGTTTTGATCGCCGAAAAACAACCAGTTTTCTCCAGCAGATTCAGTTTCCGCACGCTCTTCAATAAATGCACGAAAAGGAGCAATACCGGTTCCCGGGCCAACCATGATGACAGATGTGTTATCGTTCTCAGGTAAGCGGAAATTCTTATTAGGATGAACATAAACTGAAACCTTTGATCCCTTCAAAGCATCATCTGCGAGATATGTCGAGGCTACCCCTTTACGTGACCGCCCGTGTATGTCGTAGCGAACCGCAGCCACCGTCAGATGAACCTCACCCGGGTGCGCTTTTGGGCTAGACGCAATAGAGTACAATCGTGGTGGTAGCTTGCGGAGAATATCGACAAACTGCTGTGCTGTGATGCTCTCAGCTGGATAGTTTTCCAGTAAGTCGATGATTTGCCGACCTTCTGACCATTCCTTAAACTCACTCTTAGCAGTATCTTTGAGCAATGCCGCCAACTCTTCCGATCCGCATATTTCCTGCCATAAGTTAACGATCTTTCTCGATAACGCTGTGATATCCAACAGCGAAGTCAAGGCATCGCCAAGCGATGCTTTCCCGACATTTTTCACTTCAACACGCGTGTTTGCTGCAAGCCCTGTTGCGGCCAACACAGAGTCGACAACATCCTTGGCATTGTGAGGTAAAACAGCCAATACATCACCCGGTAGATACTCGAAGCCTGATCCATCAAGCGATAACTCAACGTGAATTGTCTCCTTGTTAGAATGATCCCCGCTCAGTAACTGATTGGAGATCACTTCAGCAGGAAAAGGGTTCTTACGATCATAAATTTGCTCGGGCACGATCACATCGGCAACTTTGCCAACCTCGGCACTACCAAGAATACTCCAAACATTTTTATTCCAGCCAGCAAACGATTCATCGTAATCAACGTCGCAGTCGACTCGTTCAGCTATACGCTTGGCTCCAAGTTTTTCCAGCCGTGCATCAACGTCTTTCCCTGTCTGGCAGAACTGCTCATAACTCGTATCCCCAAGTGCACAAACGGCAAACTCAAGCCCAGCAAGTGATAAATCTGTGGACATAAGTTCATTGTAAAATGTCTCAGCAGTTTCTGGAGGTTCACCTTCACCCCATGTGCTGACAACCACGAGTAAAGTTTCTGCCTCTTTCAATGCAGCAACATTCGTCTCTGCCATATTAGTTATTTGTGCTTTAAAACCACTCTTTTTTGCAGTTTTCATGAGATCCACAGCAAGCTCCTCGCAATTTCCTGACTCAGTACCGTAGAGCACGTTGATGGATCGTTGTGAAACTGGGGCTGCTCCCCCTGTCATGGAAGTGCCCGCAAAGTATCCGCTCAACCAAGTGGTTTGCTCAGGCGTCAAGGTTGAGGCAAGATCCTCAATCTTCTGTCTCTGCGCATCATCAAATGGCGCGTGCTCTGGAAAATTAACCATTTTTAATCATTAGTTACTTTATAAACTTACTGCTCTCGAGGGCATACAATGCGCGAAAAGAACCATTTTACAAGTAGAAATGAGATATAATGGCTAGTTTATTAAACGGCATGCTGAACAATAAACACATTACTAAAATGGTCTATATGATGAGTTTAGCAAAGTTATATCCATTAAATTTAACCCAATAGATTAAATGCTCTTTACACCAGAAACAATGAGCCGACAGGGAAAAGCCGTCATCCAAGCTGCACGTTTTCCGATGCCTGTTGGATTTTGTAGAGTCAGGGGCGCTGATATCATCCAGAACTATTTCCCAAACTTGCGATCCAATTCATTGAGTGAGATATGAATAAGAGTCGGCCGACCATCAGGTGTGCAGTATGGAAGGTCGCACGAAAACATAGATTCTAATAACCCCTCAGCAAGATCAAGCCGGCACGGCTCACGGCGACCCATGCGCCGCGCAACGCCTGCCGCAAAAACATCGAAGGCTACAGCCTTGGCGCGCCGCGTCCCGACGGTTTCATGAAGTTCGTCTACGAGCTCGAGCAGAAAAGAGCGCACGTTAGAGATTTTAAGGAAACTCGGCATAGAACTAATCTTGATGGTATTACCGCCAAACTCTTCGACAATCATACCAGCATCAGCAAAGTGATTCGCGTTCTGTAAAACCAGTTCCGCATCTAAAGCTTCCAACTCTAAAATCTCAGGCACAAGCAAACCTTGGGAATCAATACCCTCAGCTTGTGATGATCGTAAAATAGTTTCATAGGTTACGCGTTCACGAGCAGCTATCGGATCCAATAGTACAACACCCTCCTCACCCTGCATAACGATGTAGCGGTCATGTAATGGACCAATCAATTCAAATGCCGCACTCTTGGGCATCGTCTCACCAAGTCTATCACTTAAAGATTTTTGTTGTTCAACACGGTTAGTAAGTTCTCGTTGTGGCGCGGGAGGATTGGCTGAGACTCCATCATTCGTGGCATCCATGCGCTCTGTTGATCCTGCCAATGTAATATGATCAATGAAGGGTTGCGCGCTTACCTCAACTAAAGGTTCTTCCGCATCAGCACAAAGCGCTTGCATAACGGCATCTGCGATCAAGTTGCGGATTTCATGCGGACGATGGAACCTTACTTCGCGCTTGGCAGGGTGCACATTCACATCCACGAGCGTCGGATCTATGTCTAACCATAACCAAGCTACAGGATGAGTCCCTTCAACAATAGCACCACGAAACCCATCACGTAGCGCACGGGATATGGCGGCATCCTCAATCGGCCTACCATTCATAAAGACAAATTGCTGCCGTTTCCCTCTCCGTGCGAACTCTGCCGGCAGGAGGTATCCACGCACCTTCATCTCCTTCCCCGGATGGCTAGGAATCTCTATCAACTCTCTAGCAGCATCATTACCCGTCAACCCAGCAATGCGAACTCGCCAATCATGGGTTGCCGGAAGGTCAAATAAAGTTCGCCCATCTTTAATAAAGGTAAATCGCACCTGAGGTGCTGCCAGTGCGTGTAACCTAACTTGGTGCTCAACATGGGCAGACTCGGTGGTCTCTGCACGTAGAAATTTCCTTCTAGCTGGGATATTGTAAAATATCTGTTTTGCCTCAACGACAGTCCCCACCGCCCCCCCA
>Ga0208941_1000242_pt1 | contig 16688 bp, 16 predicted proteins | sample AOAMet2_C27A4_35_2_FD_188080 | JGI IMG/M metagenome (GOLD analysis project Ga0208941, IMG submission 188080) | Ammonia-oxidizing marine microbial communities from Monterey Bay, California, USA - C0912_C27A4_35 (SPAdes) | ecosystem: Environmental > Aquatic > Marine > Intertidal zone | place... | reverse complement strand
GAAAAAGATTTATTTCAGTACTCAAATCAAAGTTTTGATTATGTGATCTTAAGTCAAACTTTGCAGGCAATGATTGAACCAAAAAAAATATTAACAGAATTACTGAGAGTTGGATCCAAAGCAATTGTATCTTTTCCTAATTTTGGACATTGGAAAATTAGATTACAGTTATTATTACTTGGGAAAATGCCAATAACAGAAGGCCTTCCCTACTCATGGTATGACACTCCAAATATTCATTTTTTTACATTAAAAGATTTTGAAAATTTATGTAGAGATATGAATATAGTGATAGAAAGTAGTATAGGTCTGACTAGTAAGGGTAAACAGTTTTCACTTAATAATACATTACTTCCAACAAACATCATAACTCATGAAGCAATTTTTTTACTTAGTTATAAAAATTTTGAACCTATAAAAATAAAAAACACAAACAAAATTTTTACAAAAAACTCTGCAATCATCAATTAATGACTATATCAGTTGAAATAATTAATCAACTTAGTGATAATTACTCCTACTTGATTTCTAGTAATAAAGATAATTCAAGTATCATTATAGATCCAGCAGAGTCAGATAAAATATTGAACGTATTACAAGAGAAGAAACTTAACCTTAACTATATTTTTATTACCCATCATCATAGCGATCATACATCGGGAGTAGCTGATTTAGTTAGAGCATATCCAGAAGTAAAAGTATTTTCACCTTCAGAATTAAATTCAATTTCAGTTAATGTAATTTCTGATAGTAATAAAATAACAACAAACTTAAATGAGTTTGAAATTATACACACACCTGGACATACTCTTGATCATATTGTTTTGTGTGATCTGAAAAATAATTTGCTATTTGTTGGCGATGTTCTTTTTCGATTAGGCTGCGGACGAGTTTTTGAGGGCACTTTAGAGCAAATGCACAGTTCACTAATTAAACTTTTGGATTTATCAGATAGAATGTTGGTTTATTGTGGCCATGAGTATACTTTAAACAATTTAAAATTTTTGGAACATATATTTAAAAAAAATAAAATTTTAGAGAGTGTAAAAAAGGATATCATTAATGATCTTAATTCAAAAACAAGATCTATTCCTTTTTATTTAGGGGATGAAAAAAAATGTAATCCTTTTTTAAATCAGAATTGTGAAATGGCATTAGAATTAAGAAGTAAAAATAATTATTCTGATTTCGAGTTTTTTAAATATCTAAGACAAGAAAAGGACAGTTTTTAGCTATTTATCTTTAAAAAAGCCTAATTCTCGGTATTTTTATTTGACTATTAAAGACCTTAGATATAAACGCCCTTCAATCGAAAGAACTTATGTTAGCAGTATTTAAAACAGGTGGTAAACAATACTCTGTAAAAGCAGGGCAAATACTTAAAGTTGAAAAACTAGAAGGAGAAAAAGGAGATAGTATCTCTTTTAAAGATGTTCTTGCTATTTCAGAAAGCACACAAAATACTATTGGGTCACCTTTAGTTGAAGGTGCGGTTGTTGAAGCTAAAATTTTAGATCAAATTAGAGATAAAAAAATTATTGTCTTTAAAAAAAGAAAAAGACAAAATTATCGTTCAACTCAAGGTCATAGACAATATTTAACTGTATTAAAAATTGAAACTATTTCAATGGGTGGAAAGAAATCTCAATCTGAAAAAAAAGAAGCAAAAACTAAAACCCCTGTGAAAAAAGCTGCTCCAAAGAAAGCAGCAGCAAAAGAAACTGCTGTAAAAAAAACAGCTAAGAAAAAAACTACAACACCAAAGGAAGATAAATAATGGCTACAAAAAAAGCAGGTGGTAGTTCACGTAACGGTCGCGACTCGGCAGGTCGTCGTTTAGGTGTGAAAAAATTTGGTGGTGAAAAAGTTATTTCAGGAAACATCATTGTTCGCCAAAGAGGCACAAAATTTCATCCTGGTGATAATGTAGGTATAGGCAAAGATCATACTATTTTCGCTACAAGTGAAGGTAAAGTCACATTTAAAAAGACACGAGTTAGAACATACGTTTCTGTAGTACCCGCATAATTAGTAGAATACTAATTTCTATTCTTTCCCATGAAATTTCTTGATCAAGCTAAGATATATGTTGCTTCCGGTAAGGGGGGTAGAGGATGTGTTAGTTTTAGAAGAGAAAAATATATAGAATATGGGGGCCCCAATGGAGGAGATGGAGGTAGAGGCGGTGATATTGTTTTTATTACCGATCAAAACTTAAATACTCTTATAGACTTTCGCTATCAACAACACTTCAAAGCAATGAAAGGCCAAGATGGCATGGGCAAAAATAAAACCGGCGCTGGTGGTGATGATATTATAATTAAAGTTCCACCTGGCACAGAGATTCATAATGAAGATAAATCCGTATTACTTGCTGAATTGTTAGAAGATAATCAAAAATATATATTCCTTAAAGGAGGAAAAGGAGGGCTTGGTAATTCTCATTTTAAGTCTTCAACTAATCAAGCTCCAAGACAATTTACACATGGGGAAGCATTAGAAGAGCAATGGATATGGTTATCCCTTAAATTATTTGCCGATGTGGGAATAATTGGATTGCCAAATGCAGGTAAATCAACTTTTTTATCAAAAATCTCTAATGCTCAACCTAAAGTTGCTGATTATCCTTTTACCACACTGCATCCTGTTCTTGGAGTAATTAAACAATTTGATAAAGAAATTGTACTGGCAGACATCCCCGGTTTAATAGAGGGCGCCCATGAGGGAAAAGGTCTTGGTGATAAATTTCTTGCACATATAGAGCGATGCAAAATTCTTCTTCATCTTGTTGATAGCTCTGATCCTAATTGGAAAGAAAATTATTATGTTATAAGGAAAGAACTAGAAAAATATGGTCAAAATCTTTCACAAAAAGAAGAGGTGATTGCACTAAGTAAAGAAGATCTTAATCCAGAAATGACAAATACAGTTATCAATGAAATGACAAAACTTAATACAAATAAAAAATTCTCTATATCAAGTTTTAATAACAATGGAGTTGAAGATCTTACAAGTTATTTGTTTGAAAAATGTGAAATAGAAGATGATCAATAAATATAAAAAAATTGTTATTAAAATTGGATCATCGTCAATTGTAAATCCAAAGTCAAAAAAAATTAATGTAAAATGGATGAAAAAACTTTGTGAGGATATAAAAAAATATCATAAAGAAAAAAATATTATTATTGTCTGTTCAGGAGCTATTGCACTTGGCTCGCCCTTGATTAAAAATAAAAATTTAAGAAAGTTAGAAGATAAACAAGCTGCTGCTTCTGTTGGTCAAATAGAATTAGCCCATCAATGGAAACAACATTTAAAAGCTCATAAAATAGATATTGCACAAATTCTTATCACACTTGAGGATAGTGAAGTTAGAAGAAGATACCTCAATGCCAGAAAAACAATAAATACACTTTTGCGGAATAAAGTTGTTCCCGTGATTAATGAAAATGACACTGTTGCAACTGAAGAAATTAAATACGGAGATAATGATAGATTAGCAGCGAGAGTTGCTCAAATGATCGATGCTGATTTACTTATTCTGCTAAGTGATGTCGATGGATTATACGATAAAAATCCATACAAAAATAAAGATGCAAAGAAAATTAATGAGATTTTTAAAATAAATAAAACAATAGAGCAAATGGGCAATACTCAAACATCTAGTTTGGGCAGTGGTGGAATGGTAACCAAGATAGCAGCAGCAAAAATCTGTATGAATAATGGGTGTGATACCATCATAACACATAGTGAAAAAACCTATCCTTTATCTTCTATTTCACAAAATAATTCTTCAATATTTTTTGCAAACAAAAACCCTTCTTCCTCTAGAAAACAATGGTTATTAAATCACTTACACTCTTCAGGCTTTATTAGAATTGATGAAGGAGCTTCAAAAGCTGTAAAAAATAATAAAAGTCTTTTACCTGCAGGTGTTGTAGAAGTTGGTGGGAATTTTAATAGAGGAGATGTAATTAGTGTTTATTTTACAAAGAAGGAGAAAATTGCCATTGGTATATCTGCTTATGATATTAATGAAGCTAAAAAAATTATTGGGAAAAAAAGTAAAGAAATTCCCAACATCTTAGGGTATGAAGGAAGAGATGAAATTATCCATAAAGATGATTTAGTGAAAATTATTTGATGAATATTTTTAAAACAATTAACGAATTAGGTAAAAAAGCCAAAGATGCATCTATTAAAATTAGAGTGTTACAAAAAGAAAAAAAAATGGCGGCTTATCAATGCTTAGAAAAAAATATTGAAAAGAATGCAGAACAAATATTAAGTGCAAATAAATTGGATATTGAAAATGCTTTTGCAAATGATTTATCAAAACCCCTAATCAATCGATTAAAAGTTAGTGCAGAATCCATAGCAGGTATAATTAAAAGTATATCTGAAATTAAAGATCAGCCAGATCCAATTGGAACAATTTTAGAAAACTGGGAACAACCAAACGGACTTAAATTTTCAAAAATATCAGTACCTCTGGGCGTATTAGGAGTGATTTATGAATCAAGGCCAAATGTAACTGTAGATGCGTCTTGTCTTGCATTAAAATCTAATAACGCATTAATTCTAAGAGGTGGAAGTGATAGCTATCACACCTCAAAGCAATTAGTGAATATAATAACGGAATCTTTTATAGAAGCTAATCTGCCAGAAAATATAATTCAAATGATACCAACAACTGACAGAGAGGCTGTTGATCACCTATTAGAAATGAAAGACTATGTTAATGTTATAATTCCTAGAGGAGGAAAAAGTTTAATTAAAAAAATTAATGAAAAAAGTAAAATACCTGTAATTAAACACTTAGAAGGTTTGTGTCATGTGTATGTTGATAAAGAAGCTGACATTGAAATTGCTAAGAATATTATTTTTAATAGTAAATTAAGAAGACCAGAGATTTGTGGTGCAGCTGAAACATTATTAATAGACTCATCACTAAAAGAAAAAGCACTTGAATTAATAGAACCTATATACAAAGCAGGATGCGTAATAAGGGGTGATGATTTTATTACAAATTTAGATAAAAATTTTGAGAGAGCAAATGATGAAGACTGGTCTACTGAGTATTTAGATAAAATAATATCTGTAAAAATTGTTGATGGTGTTATGGGAGCCACTGATCATATAAATCGTTATTCTTCTAATCACACAGAATCTATAATTACTGAAAACGAAGAAACATTTATGAATTTTTATAATAATATTGATAGCGCAATAATTCTTAAAAATGCCTCAACTCAATTTGCTGATGGGGGGGAATTTGGTTTTGGTGCAGAAATTGGAATATCTACCGATAAACTTCATGTTCGTGGACCAGTAGGGGCAAAACACCTAACAACTTTCAAGTATATTGTTCATGGAAATGGACAAGCTAGACCATAAATGAAAAATATAGGTCTACTTGGAGGGTCATTTGATCCACCACATAAAGGCCATCTATATATATCATTAGAGGCAAAGAAAATTTTGAAACTTGATGAAATATGGTGGCTTGTTACCCCACAAAATCCTCTAAAAATAAATAAGCCGGCTTCTTATTCTGAGAGATTACGAAACTGTAAATCAATTGTTAGAAACCAACCAATAAAAGTTAAAGAAATAGAAAAAAAAATAAACTCTAAATATTCATATCAAACAATTAAATACATAAACAAGCATTACAAAAATCTTAATTTTTTTTGGTTAATGGGAGCTGATAATTTAATCAATTTTCACAAGTGGCAAAATGCCCATAGAATATTTAATGAAATCCCTATTGTAGTATTTAGGAGATATGGATATAATGAAAAAGCATTGAAGAGTAACATAGCAAATTTTTATAAGAATTTTAAAATTAACAGTAAAAATATACGTGCAAATCATTTAAATCACACACCAGCTTGGACCATTATTCAAAATAAAGAAATTAAAATATCTTCTACTGAAATTAGAAAACAACGAGAACAATTGAGGTCCAAAGATTAGCTCTTCATCATCATTAACCGATAAAATATTCAGCATCTTAGATGATGCAAAAGCTGAGGATATAAAAATTATTGATTTAAGAAATAAATCTTCTGTTGCAGATTATTTTGTAATTTCAACATGTCGATCAAGTCGACACGCTGATGCAACTGCTGACGACCTTGCAAGAAAATTAAAAAAATTAGGATTTAAAAACCCTTCCCCTGAAGGAAGACCTAAATGTGATTGGGTTATAGTTGATGCGGGGTCAGTTATTGTTCATTTATTTAAAAAAGAAATAAGAGAACTCTATAATTTAGAACAGTTGTGGGAAGTAAACTTTGAATCTGAGAAAAGTAAACTAGCTAATTAGAAGGTAACATAAGGTGATAAAATGAAGTTTTTTGTTAAATATTTTGCGGCTTTTCTAATATTTTTAGGTTCTTTCTCAGTACAAAGTGCCTCGAAAAATAAAGAAACATATGAATATCTTGACTTATTTGGACAAATCTTTGACAGAGTTAGGTCAGAATACGTTGAAGAAGTAACCGATCAAGAACTAATTGAAAAAGCAATCGATGGAATGTTAACGGGTCTTGATCCGCATTCGGGCTATATGAATGAAGAAGTATGGCAGGAAATGCAAATGGACACCCAAGGAAAATTTGGTGGGCTAGGAATAGAAATCACTATGGAAGAAGGTTTTGTAAAAGTTATCTCTCCTATAGAAGATAGTCCCGCATATGAAGCTGGAATATTGGCTGGGGACTTTATTATTCAAATTGATGACACCCCTGTTTTTGGTTTAACACTTAATGAAGCTGTAGAGTTAATGAGAGGTGAAAAAGGACAATCAATTACCATAACGGTATCACGGGATGGAACAGAGCCATTTGAAGTAAAAATAGTAAGAGATATAATTAAAATTCAATCAGTAAAATCAGAAGTGTACGATGATATTGGGTATTTAAGAATAACTTCTTTTACTGAACAAACAGAAGATGGTTTATTAAAATCTATTAAAAGAATCCAAAAAGAAAATGAAAATATAAAAGGTTATGTTCTTGATGTTCGATCAAACCCTGGCGGGCTATTAAGTCAAGCAGTAAAGGTGTCGGATATATTTTTAACAAGAGGAGAAATAGTTTCAACGAGAGGAAGAGAAAAAAAAGATATTAGAAGATACAGAGCTAAAAATAAAGATCATACAAACGGTAAACCTATTGTTGTTCTTATAAATGGTGGATCAGCATCTGCCTCAGAAATTGTAGCTGGAGCTCTTCAAGATCATCGACGTGCAATAATAGTAGGCACTCAATCTTTTGGTAAAGGTTCTGTTCAAACCATTATGCCTTTTCAGCGATCTAACGCTGAAAATGTATCTGGTATCAGATTAACTACCGCAAGATATTATACTCCTTCCGGTGAGTCAATTCAGGGAAAAGGAATAAGTCCTGACATCATTGTTGAGCAGGGAGAATTTGAATCTTATGATTTTAAAAGATATTCAGAGTCGGATTTAAAAGACTCATTAGATAAAGATGATGAAAATGCTAAAAATGATGATGCTGATGAAACAGAATTAAGTGAAAAAGAAAAACGCTTAGCTAAAGATTATCAACTTCAAAGAGCTCTTGATTTATTAAAAGGACTAAGTATTTTTGAAGAGTCTTTTGAAGAATAAAATGTCTGATCAATATCGAAGATGTGTTGGTATGATGATTTTAAATACCAACAATGAAATACTTGTTGGAAGACGTCTTGATCATCCAAGTGGATATTGGCAGATGCCACAAGGCGGCATAGATGAAGATGAAAATCCTGAAGAAGCAGTTTGGCGAGAAATGATGGAGGAAATAGGCACTAATAATGCGGAGCTTTTTAAGACATCAAATCAATGGGTAAAATATGATATACCTCAGGAAACTCTTGATAAACTTCCTTGGGGCAAGACATATATTGGACAAATGCAAAAATGGTTCATTTTTAAATTTTCAGGACAAGAGAGTGATATCAATGTTGAAACTGAAAACCCAGAATTTAGCGAATGGAAATGGATAAATTCAATTGATTTAATAGAGAACGCAGTTCCATTTAAACGTACAGTTTATAAAGCTATCCTTGAAGAATTCTCTAAAATATTTTAATTTATTCTCAATAAGACTTTAATTTTTTAGAAATATAACTACTATTTTTTGAAATGTTTAATCTTGAGATAAATGATTTAGATAAAAAAATATGGGATGAAGAGCTGAACGATTTTGTTCCAGAAAAAGTGTATGATGTACATACTCATATTTATCAATGGCAATCAAATCTAGATAAAAATAAAAATACAGGTCCTTATAAGTATCAGGGAGAAAATTTTCTAAATGTCTCGTTTGATTTATTAGATAAAGTTGATAACAAATTAATGCCAGGAAGAGTTGTGGAGAGATTATCTTTTCCCTTCCCCTATAATTATCCATGTGATTTTGATAATTCTAATCACTATGTAAGTTCACAAACAAATAATCATCAAGAATCTGATAATTTAATCTTAATCAATCCTATGATGAGCAAAGAAGAAATAATAAAGAATTTACAATCATCAAAAGCTATAGGATTTAAACCATATAGAACTTATTCAAAAACCGGCGATATTACAAATTGTAGAATTACTGATTTTATGTCTGAAGAACATATAAAAATTGCTGATGAAAAAAGTTTGATCATAATGATGCATTTATCAAAAAAATACGGTGTTGCTGATGAAGAGAATATAAGTGATCTTATTTTTCTTAGTGAAAAATACCCTAATGTAAAATGGATATTAGCTCACTGCGCAAGAAGTTACTCAGCTTGGGGAATAGAAAAAGCTGCTAAAAAATTAAGAGACTCAAAAAACATTTGGTATGATTGCTCAACAGTGTGTGAATCTGACTCTCTTGATGCTCTATATACTGGAGTTGGAGTGGATAGAGTTATGTATGGATCAGATGATATGATTGGACCAATGCGAGGAAAATACATCTCATTTGGTATGGCATGGTCAAATATAAATGAGAATAACCATTCATTAAAATTAGATCACTGCGATTCAAGAATGACTTTTATACGATATGAACAATTACGAGCAATGAAAAGAGGTTCAAGACAAATTGGTCTATCAGTAAAACAAAAAAATGCTTTGTTTTACAATACTGCAAAAAATTTAGTGAATAGTGTTAAGTCTTTAGATTAGATTTTTTGATAAAAATCAGAACTTAAAGCATCAATTTTTGCCTTTGCTATACTTAACTGCTCTTTAGTAGTATCTGATTCTTGTCCTTCTAGTTCTTGAATTTCTTTTTCAATTGTAGCTTTTTCAAGTTCATTAATTTCATCAACGCTCTCTGCAAGCACAATACACTTTTCAGGATTAACCTCTGCAAAACCACCAGATACAAAAAATGCTTTTAGTAAGTTTTTACCTTCACCATAAACCATAACTCTTCCAGGCCTCAACGATGACATGACTTTGCTGTGTCCAGGAAGAACGCCGAAATCGCCGTCCTTTCCTGGTACAATAATCATTCCTACCTCATCATTGAAAATGAGGTTTTCAGGTGAAACTAAATCAAAAGAAATTGTTGCCATTATGCTGCTTCTGCCTCTAATTTCTTAGCTTTTTCAATTGCTTCATCCATACCACCAACCATATAAAAGGCAGCTTCTGGCATGTGATCATATTCACCTTTAACAAGACCATCAAAACTTTTGATTGTATCTTCAAGATCAACATACTTTCCTGGTGATCCAGTAAAGATTTCTGCAACAAAGAAAGGCTGACTTAAAAACTTCTCAATTTTTCTTGCTCTTGCAACAGTAAGTTTATCCTCTTCTGATAATTCATCCATTCCAAGAATTGCTATAATGTCCTGCAAACTTTTATACGTTTGTAATACTCTTTGTACTTCTCTTGCAACTCTGTAGTGATCCTCACCAACAACTTGTGGGTCAAGAATTCTTGAAGTTGAGTCAAGTGGATCCACTGCAGGATAAATACCTTTTTCTGAAATTGCTCTATTTAAAACTGTTGTTGCGTCTAAGTGAGCAAAAGATGTTGCCGGAGCAGGGTCTGTCAAGTCATCTGCAGGAACATAGATTGCCTGAACTGACGTGATAGATCCTTTTTTTGTTGTTGTAATACGCTCTTGCAAAGCACCCATATCAGTAGCCAGTGTTGGTTGATAACCAACGGCTGATGGAATACGTCCTAATAGAGCTGATACCTCTGATCCAGCTTGAGTAAATCGAAAAATATTATCTACGAAGAATAACACATCTTGACCTTCTTCATCTCGAAAATATTCAGCTTGTGTTAATCCAGATAAGGCAACTCTTGCTCTTGCTCCTGGGGGCTCATTCATTTGACCATAGACTAGGGCAACTTTAGAATCTTTTCCTTTAAGATCAATAATGCCAGACTCAATCATTTCATGATAAAGGTCATTACCTTCACGTGTTCTTTCACCAACTCCTGCAAAAACTGAATAACCACCGTGTGCTTTTGCAATGTTGTTGATCAATTCCATAATCAAAACTGTTTTACCAACACCAGCTCCACCGAATAATCCAATTTTACCACCTCGGGCATATGGCGCTAATAAATCAACAACCTTAATTCCTGTTACTAGAACTTCTGTTTCTGTAGACTGTTCAACGAACTCAGGGGCAGGTCGGTGAATAGGATAAGTTTTTGTAGTTCCAATGTCGCCTCTTTCATCAACTGGCTCTCCAATAACGTTCATAATTCGGCCAAGTGTTTCAGGACCTACTGGCATAGAAATGGGGGCGCCTGTATCTGTCACTGTTTGACCTCTTACTAATCCGTCTGTTGTATCCATTGCAATTGTTCTAACGGCATTTTGACCTAAATGCTGAGCAACCTCAAGTAAAAGTCTTGTTCCATCATTATCTAGTTCTAAGGCATTCATGATTGCAGGAAGTTCACCATCGAACTCTACATCCACAACAGCCCCAAGAACTTGTGATATTTTTCCAGTTAAATTATTAGCCATATATCCCCCTTTTAAATTGATTCAGCTCCAGAAATAATTTCAATTAATTCTTTAGTTATAAACGCTTGTCGCGTTCTGTTATATTTTAGTGTCAATCCATCAATCATTTCACCAGCATTACGTGTGGCATTATCCATTGCTGCCATTCTTGCTCCATGCTCACCAGCATCACTTTCTAGTAATACTTTAAATATCTGAATAGAAACATTTTTTGGAAGTAAATCTTTTAAAATAGTTTCTTCATCAGGTTCATAATCATAGATTGCTTTTGCATCATTGCTATCTTCTTTCACTTCTTTTGAAGACTCCGATACATCTAATGGAATAAGTTGTTGCTGTGTTACATCTTGCGAAATTGCTGAGATAAATTTATTAAAAACCAAAATACATTTATCAAATTTTCCATCAAAGTATAAATCCTGAAGTTTATTTGATACTTGAAGTGCAGAGTCGTAGCCAGAATTTGAAACATTAAGATCTATAAAACTTTCAGCAATTTGATCTTTCATCACACGGTTGAAAAAATCTCTACTCTTTTTTCCAACAGGCATAAGTTGAACATTTTTTCCATCTTTCTCCAAAGATTTTACTAATTTAAATGTTTCCCTATTAATACTACTGTTGAAACCGCCACAAAGACCTCTATCCGCACTAACAGGAACAATCATATAGTTTTGATCATTTCCAGTACCGGTTAAAAGTTTAATGATACCTTCTCCAGATGCTGCAGATGAAGCGAGTGAAGATAACATTTCCTCTAAACGTGAAGAATATGGTCTTGCTGCTACTGCCTTCTCCTGCGATCTTCGCAATTTACTTGCTGCAACCATTTTCATGGCTGTCGTGATTTTCTTTGTAGAGACTACAGAGTTAATCTGGGTTTTGATATCCTTTAAACTTGGCATTATTAGTTACTCGTAAATTTTTCAACGATGTTATCTAAGATTGATTTTAATTTATCATCATTTTCTTTTGATAACTCTTTTTCATTTGCGATAGCTTCTAATAAATCAGCATGGCTAGATCTCATTTCATTTAAAACTTCTGTTTCAAATCGAACAACATCATTCACTGCAACTTTATCTAAATACCCACGAACACCTGCATAAATCGATACAACTTGTTCAGATACTGTCAGCGGCGAATATTGCCCTTGTTTCAAAATCTCAACCAATCTTGCACCACGGTCTAGCAATTGCTTTGTTGAAGCATCTAAGTCAGATGCAAACTGAGCAAATGCTGCCATTTCACGATATTGAGCTAATTCGAGTTTAACTGGACCAGCAATTTTTTTCATTGCTTTTGTTTGCGCAGCAGAACCAACACGACTAACAGATAATCCAACATTAATTGCTGGACGAATACCAGCAAAGAATAAATTGGTCTCTAAGAAAATTTGCCCATCAGTGATTGAAATAACGTTGGTTGGAATATAAGCAGATAAATCTCCAGCTTGTGTTTCAATAATAGGTAAAGCTGTTAAACTTCCACCACCGTGTTCATCACTCATTTTAGCTGCTCTCTCAAGCAAACGACTATGAATATAAAAAACGTCTCCTGGATATGCTTCACGTCCTGGAGGTCTTCTTAATAATAAAGACATTTGTCTATAAGCAACTGCTTGCTTCGATAAATCATCATATACAATAAGAGCATGCATTCCGTTGTCTCTAAAGAATTCACCCATCGTACAACCAGTATAAGCCGATAAAAATTGAAGCGGAGCTGGTTCAGATGCGGTTGCAGATACAACAATAGTGTATTCCATTGCACCGTTGTCCTCTAAAGTTTTAACAATTTGTGCAACAGTTGATCTTTTTTGACCAATCGCAACGTAGATACAATATAATTTTTCTTTTTCGTTATCCGATTGGTTAACAGATTTTTGGTTTAATATAGCATCAATTGCAACAGCCGTTTTACCTGTCTGTCTATCACCAATAATAAGTTCACGTTGACCTCTTCCTACTGGGACAAGTGCATCAAGTGCTTTGATACCTGTCTGCATTGGTTCTGATACACTTTGACGAGGAATAATCCCTGGTGCCTTTAATTCAATTCTTCTTTTTTCTGAAGATTGAATAGGGCCTTTCCCATCAATTGGATTACCTAATCCGTCAACAACACGACCTAATAAACCTTTTCCTACAGGAACATCAACAATTTCTCCTGTACGTTTAACTGTATCACCTTCTTTAATTCCTGTATCATCGCCAAAGATTGAGACACCGACGTTATCCATTTCAAGGTTAAGGGCCATACCTTTAATGCCGCCTGGAAATTCTACCATCTCACCAGCTTGTACTTGATCGAGACCGTATACACGTGCGATACCATCTCCAACACTTAACACTGTTCCAACTTCAGCTACATCTGCTTTAGTTTCAAAATTGGCAATCTGATCTTTAATTACTGATGAAATTTCAGCTGCTTTTATTTCCATTACGCCCCCTTCATTGCGATTCTAAGTTTATTTATTTTATTAGCCAGTGAGGTATCAATCATTTTTGATCCCACTTTTACAATCAATCCACCCATAATACTTTTATCAACATCAAATGATAATGATAGCTTGTCACCTAAAATACTTTTTAGCTGATTAGTAATATTATTTTTTTGATCATCATTTAATTCATCAGCTGACGTGATATCAGCAAGAACATCACCTCTTTTTTGTGAATTGATATTCATAAATTGTGTAATGATTGATGCAAGGCTAGAAAATCTTTTATTTTTTTCAATTACTTTTAAAAATGTATTTGTAAGTTCATTAGCATTTATTTTTTTTAACAAACTTTCAAAAATATTAAGTTTATCGTTAGAAGTTATTAAAGGACTTTTAACTACCAAACTTAATTCTTTATTATCTTTTAAAATATTTTTAAGATTAGATAAATCTTCTACAACAGGATCAACAAGTTTTTTTTCTGCAGCTAAATCATATAAAGCAGATGCATATCTATCCGATACTAGGTCTCCAGATGCGAGTTGTGATGCCATTAAAATATTCTCCGTAAGGAATTTGTGTGAGGCTATTAACACATAGAAAAATGTAGGTAAACTCCCAGTTTATGCGTCAAATATGTAATTTTGGATATTTAGTCTCTAATTGTGCATAAATCACATAAAAGTATAGGGATCCACATCAATAACAACCCTTACAGCAGAGGGTATTTTAACAGAACTAACCATTTTTTTAGTAAAAATATTCAGGTTTTTCCTGCTTTTTCCCTTTAAAAGAATTCTATACCGAAACTGGCCCTTCAATAAATTAATGGGAGCCTCTACTGGACCAAGAATACTAAATTCTTCAGAATATTTTCTAAAATAAACTAATTGTTGAGAAATTTTTTCAACATTTCCTTTTGATGGCCCAGATATAATGATCGATGTCATGAAACCAAATGGAGGAATATTAAATTGTTCCCTTTCCAAAAGAGCTTGTTGTACGAAAGATGTACGGTCCCTTTGTTGCAAAGATTGAATAATAGGTTGTTCTGGATAATAGGTTTGAATAATTACGTTACCAGTTTGTTGTGATCTTCCTGCTCTTCCACTAACTTGTTGCAACATATTATAAGTCTTCTCAATAGCTCGCATATCACCACCAAACAATCCCGCATCAGCATCAATCACACCTACTAATGATAAATTAGGAAAGTCATAACCCTTCGCCATAATTTGAGTAGCGACAATGATATCAATTTCTTTATTTGAAAATTTATCAATTAATTCTTTTATTTTTTTTGGTGAATTAATAAGATCACTCGACATCACGCTTATAACTTTATCTGGAAAAGATTGAGTAAGTTCTTCTGCTATTCGCTCTACCCCAGGTCCAATAAATTTAATGGAATCTTTGGCAAGACATTTAGGGCAATTAAATGACATCTCCTCGATACTGCCACACTGATGACAGAGTAAACGTTTTTTCTGTTGATGCATCACCAGCCAAGACGAGCACTGTGCACATTGATGTCTGTATCCACACTCAACACACAAACTCAAAGGGGAATACCCTCTTCTGTTTAAAAAAATTAAGGCCTGCTCCTTATTCGATAAACATTTCTCAATCTCTTTTTTAAGGAGTGCAGAAATCCATTGATTTTTTTCTAACTTATTTTTTGATAAATCAACTAAACTAATTTGAGGAAGGGGCAAACCTGAATATTGTTTCGATAAAAACACATGATGATATTTTTTATGATTAATATTATTGATGGTCTCAAGAGAAGGTGTCGCGGAAGCAAGGATCAATTTATTTTTTTCAAAATTTGCTTTTACCACTGCCAGATCTCTTGCCTGGTAGCGTATGTTGTCCTCTTGTTTATACGATGAGTCATGCTCTTCATCAATCACGGTTAGACCTAAATTTGTAAAAGGTAAAAAGAGACTTGATCGCGCTCCTATCACGACTATTGGTTCTCCAGCATAACATTTATGCCAAATTTCTTTTCGTTTTTTAGGTGTAATTTTGGAGTGCCATATATTTATATCCATTCCAAACCTCTCCTTGAATCTATTTTCAAATTGAGGTGTTAAACTTATCTCCGGCACCATAATGAGTATTTGTTTTGATTGATTTATTTCTTGCTCAATTAGATCAAAATACACTTCTGTCTTTCCTGACCCTGTGACACCCTCCAATACAACAGGCTTATGGGAGCTCTTTTGAATTTTGATGATATCTTCTTTCGCTTTATTCTGCTCATCATTCAATATGGTTGATTTAAAAGTTGCCTCACTTACAATTTTATCATCTCGCTTGTAGGTAATGATATCTTTATTAATCGTAAATAATTTTAAGACTGATCCTATAGGAGCTAACGTGTAATCACTTACCCATTTTAAAAACTTAATGTTTATCTCTTTAAGTTGAATGCCTTTTATAATTGTCTCTATTTTTTTAATGGTATAGTCTGGTTTACTGACATCAGACTGCATGATCATCCCTACTTCCATCGCCTTTCCAAAAGGTACGATCACTATTTGACCTACTTCTAAAGTCTGATCATCTGACTCATAGGTAAAAACTTGATCAAAGGGTCTAGCAACAAGAATGTTATAGTACATATTCAATAATAAATTTTTATAATCTTAACTTTTTAAATATCACGTATATGATATACAGCAATCAATGAAATTTTTTGTCGATACAGCAGATATTAAAGAAATAGAAGAACTGATTCCAACAGGTTTTGTTGATGGCGTAACTACAAACCCATCTCTTATTGCTAAAAATGGAGATGATATGGCCAAAACAATAAAAGCGATCTGCTCTATTGTTCCAGGACCGGTAAGTGCAGAAGTTACAGCAACTGATTTTGATACCATGTTGCAAGAGGGAGAATATTTAGCCTCTCTAGCTAAAAACGTAGCTGTAAAAGTTCCTCTTACACCGAACGGATTAAAAACGTGTAAGACGCTTCGAGAGAAAAACATAATGGTTAATGTCACTCTATGTTTTACAGCAGCGCAGGCATTGTTGGCAGCAAAAGCAGGAGCTAGTTTCATTTCGCCATTTGTTGGTAGATTAGATGATTTGGGAGAGAACGGTATGGATCTCATCGAGGATATTGTTGATATCTATGACAATTATGATTTTGACACAGAAGTACTTGTTGCTTCTATACGATCAACACAGCATGTTATTGATGCTGCCGTTATTGGTGCCCATGTATCAACATT